>Ga0105238_10001667_pt1 | contig 22308 bp, 16 predicted proteins | sample KBSC34metaG_FD_81526 | JGI IMG/M metagenome (GOLD analysis project Ga0105238, IMG submission 81526) | Corn rhizosphere microbial communities from Kellogg Biological Station, Michigan, USA - KBS C3-4 metaG | ecosystem: Host-associated > Plants > Roots > Rhizosphere > Soil | place: Michigan, USA...
AGCGAGGCCAGTGCGCGTCGCAGCAGGGTTGTTTTTCCTGTGCCCACCTCGCCGGTCAGCACAATGAACCCTTTATGCGCGGAGATGCCATACTCCAGTGTGGCCAAGGCCTCACGCGTATGAGGCATCATGTACAGAAACCGCGGGTCCGGACTGCTGGCGAACGGATTGATCTTCAGATTGAAGAAGCTTTTATACATGGCGGTCCTTGCTTAGCCTGCAAGCAGCTCCTTTGATGACTTGCGCTGGAAGATTCGTTTTAGCAGTCCAGGTTGCGTCACCCTACCTTCGGACACGTTAGTGGAGTAAGCGATAATCGCGAGCGTCGGCAGCTGCGTGAACGCCCATACATCGCGCTCCGTACGCAAGGCAGTATCGCGGTATTCCAGAAAAGCAACTATCAGCAAGCCTAAAGCGATGCCGCCGCCCAGGCCTCCGAATGCGAAGACGCTTTGTTTGGGAAACGTGGGGTCAATGGGGAGGCTCGCGGCATCAAGAACCGTGAAGGTCTCGCCCTTCTGCTGGTTTTGCATCTCGGTCGCCATTCCCGACTGGTCCATTTGCTGCAGCAGTTTTTGATACGTAGCGTTTTCGGTCGTATAGTCCCGCGTTATCTCTGTGTATTGTTGCTCCACAATGGGGCTCGAGTGAAGACGTCCTTCATAGGAGCGCATCTGCGCTTGTAAATCTGCTTGATCCTTTGTTTTGGCGGCAATCTCCTCGTCCAGCAGGCGGATGCGCGTCCTCAACTGTGCCACGTCGTTCGACTCGACGCGAGGGGCAGGCGCTGAAAGGGGCGCCGGAGCAGCTGCTGCCTTTGCTATCTGGGCCTGCAGGTCTGCCACGCGCCGCTTTGCTGCCTGAAGCGGTGGGTATGCGTCCGTGTATTGCGCTTCCATGGCGGCCAGATCGCTCTGTGCCTTAATCAATTCGGTCTCGTCTGCCTGCTGCGTCTTTACCACTGTGCCCGCAGACGTTCCGGCGGCGAGCGCCTGATTCAGCGCCACCTCCATGAGTTGCTTGGACTGATTGTCAGCCGTGATTCGCTGATTATCCGCGTCAAGTCTTGTACTCAGAGAGCTGAGAACGCTGGTCGTGCTCCCCGCATCGCCGGGCAACGATCCCATGTATTTGGACTCAAACTCAGCCTTCCTCTGTTCGATATCGCCCAGCTTGCGCTTCTCTTCCGCCAACTGGGACGCAAGAAAATCATTCGTACCCTTCGTCATGCTTTGCTTGTTGAGGAGATCGTTCTGTGTGTAGAGGCCGGTAACATCCGCACATACCTGCTGCGCGGTCCTCGGATCGTCTGCCGTAAAGACAACTTTGAAGCCGGGCAGCCCGTTGGCGCGGTCGATCTGCGATTGTATCGGTGCGATGCTGAGGTTTTTGCGCACCAGATCCACGCGAGCCTCCATGGGGAGGTGCTGGTTCGCATAGAGATTGTATTTCGCAACAATGGGCTCCATGCTGGTACGCGACTCGATCTGCGCGGTGATGAGTCCAAGCCTGCCTTGCAGGTCTCCGAGGTCGAGTGGCTTGACTACCTCGGAGGAGACTTTCTGCTGGTCGATCAGGATCAGAGAGGTCGAGTCGTATTTCGGCGTGATGAAGTATGTGGACACCACCGCAACAACAGGCAGTACCAGGGCAGGAATGCAGATGACCCACCAACGCCGCTTAAGTATCGCGAGATAATCCTGCGCATTTAGGGTCCTGTGGCCTAACATCGTTCCTCCTAGTGACGTCCTACGCGCCTTGAAGCTGGGGAATAGGTGACCCCGAAGGCGATGATATTGTTCTTCCCGCTGAAGAGATTGATCGTGCTGCCGGTCGAGCCGCTGGTCTGGTCCTCAAACGTATAGCTTGCATATGCGGACAGACTGCGCGCCAAAGCGCGCGATACTTGCAGCCCTACGATTACCGTTTTCAGGTCAAACGTCGTGATCGCGTTTTGGCTCGGCAGCTGGGTCGTATGAGTCCATCCAAGATTCGCCGCGGTGTTCCATACCTGCGAGAAACTATGCGACGCAGAAAACGTAACCGAATCGGAGAGCGAGCCGCCAACAACTCCATAGCCGGCGTTTGTGCCGTGCACGTAGCCAAGCCCCATGCGCGCAAACTCGGTTGCATAATTCAGCGTCGCGTCGGCGTATGCATTTAAGGACGTCGACCTTTTCCCGAGACTGATGGTTGTCCATTGCGGTCCCGCTGCCAAATTGAAGCTGAGTCTGCGGTTCACCTGGTGGGTATAGGTGAGGCTGCCGCTCTGGCTTATGAAGTTCGGCTCAGGGATACCATTGGAGGTGTTTTGCAGAAAAATCACGCTACTGTAGGTGTAATTTCCACCAAAGGTATTGCGCGCATTAAGCCTGTGATTGAGGCCGGCCGAGCCCGTGACCGAGTCGTTTTCGAGCCCGATAGCGCCGGAAGAGCCGGAACCACCCACAAATCGCAGAATGGAATATGAACCCGAAGCATTCAGCGCGGTCTTACCTGTGATCTGACGCTGCATACTGGCCCCGCCAGTGTTGCTGACCTGAGGAGAATAGTTGGTCAGCGCCCCCTGGCCAATGTCCGGACCTGTTTGCACAGGAGGCACTCCCAGGTCACCCAGGCCGGCAATTCCAGATAGGCTACCGATTGCAGTCTGGGGCAGGTAGCTGACGTTGTCCGAAAATGTGAAGCTCCAACGACCGACGTTAATCCCTTGCGACATCCCAAGGCTTGCAAACTCATAGGAGGGCTGGCCTGACCAGCCCCATGAACGCCCGCCGGTAGCGACCAGGCTGAATGGACGGTAGGTGCTTTGCGAGAGATAACCGACATTGCCGGAGAGGGCTACGCCAGTGGCTGCTCCGGACTGACTGTAGTAACCCCAGTCAAGTGAAGACGACGCGCTTACGGCCCAGTGCAATGAACCACCAACACTTGGAATTGAAAAACCTGTAGAGATGGGCGACGCCTCTGCAGCGGGCAGCGCCTGTGCTGATGCACCACCAACAGCAAACAGCGGCACAGCCACGGCGATCAGAGCTATGGCGAATCGACCTGCGCGCCGGCCCGAACTTTCTGATTTCCTGAAGATATTCATCATCAATCTGGGAAAACGATCGTATCGCCTGGTTCCAGCGCAATACCCTGCATATCGCCTTTCTGCATTTTTTTGTAGTCAAAATGGATCTGGCGCTGGTGCGCGGGATCGCCGCGCAGGATGTAGGCCTTCTTCTTATTGGCGTAGGGGGTTAATCCGCCCGCGCTTGCGATGGCCTGCAGTACAGACATTCCGGGCGCCATGGAAACAGGCCCGACATGGTTTACCTCGCCGAGCATGTAGATGTACTTGCTTTTCACGGCGAGCACGATCACGTCTACGGTAGGTTCATCCTTAAAGTAGGTGGTGGTTAGCCCCTTCGCAATGGCATCTGCGAGCTGAGTTGGGGTCAATCCGGCGGCCTGGATGTCATGAAGGGACGAGACAGATATTTTCCCATCAGGACGCACGGTCAGAGGGCCGCTTAACAGTGGGTTATTCCACACAGTCACTTGGATTTGATCATCCGGCCCGATCACATAAGTGCTGCTGTCTACGGGGCCGGCTGCCGTTAGGGCGGGCTGGGGTGGGGGCGCAGTAGAAGGCGCGGGGGCGGCGGGTACAATCACCGGCTTGCCAGTCGTTTGCGCGAGACTTGCCATTGCAAGCGGCGCGAATGCCGCAACTGAAATGAAGGTTCTGCGAATCGCTTTCGTCATGGTCCGCATAGAAATTTGATCCGAAATCGCCTGCTTCTGGGGCCCACGTTGCCGGTGGGGCGGTTCAAAGCGCTCCGACAACCGTCCGGCCACGGTCCTGTACAAGAGACGACACGTCAGTTGGATGCCTTAACCCCTGTAAGAGGCTTTCCCGACTCCAACATAAATTTGCGACTAACTTCGGCGAATCGATTCACTTAGCATCAAAAAGCCGAGGCCACATCTGTGAATTTTACACCTCTGCTCCGCAGCAATTGATGAACATTGGGGCGTTGGTAACTGCCATAACAAACATCGCAGCCAAACCCTAAACAGACTGCAGCCATCGCCTAAAGCGTAGTTCACGGATCTTATAAGGGTTATTCCACTTAAGTGTGTGCGTGCAGGCTACTTAAGTCCTCAACGACCCTGGGGCCAATACTGCAAAATACATGCGATAATCAGGCTGTTCGGGAGTTGATCGTTCTTCCCCGCAAAAAGTTGTTTTCAGGTCCAATGAACGAAACTGCCGCCGCTCCCGTTGAAGTTCCTCCCGATATTTCGGCGTCGGCCAACGCTTCCTCGACAAGCGTTCCGCCGCTGGAGAGCGCACCTGTGCGTTGGCAGATCGACTGGAGACCGATCCTCCTTCTTGCGGCGCTCGCCATCGTGCTCTATTACCGCGTAGCAGTCAAGCTGGTTACCGATTGGTATCAGCTGCCGGATTTCTCCCACGGCTTTCTCATCCCCTTCTTTGCTGCATATCTAATCTGGGATAAGCGCAAGACGCTTCGCTGCACTCCCGTGGAACCAACATGGTCCGGATTATGGCTAGTCGCTCTCGGACTCTTTGAACTACTGGTCGGCGTATTCGGCGCGGACCTCTTCTTTCAGCGGACCTCGTTCATCCTTCTGGCTATTGGAATGATCTGGACGCTGTTAGGTAGAAAGCTCCTTGGTGAGCTGACATTTGTGGTTTTTGTTCTTGTGCTCGCCATTCCTCTGCCGACAATCGTCTTCAACCAGATCACTTTTCCTCTGCAGCTCTTTGCCTCGCGCATCGCCAGCGAGGTGCTCCCATGGATGGGCGTGCCCGTCTTGCAGGAGGGCAATGTTATCAATCTGCCGGCGATGCCCCTTGAGGTCGCTGAAGCATGCAGCGGCATCCGCTCGCTGATGAGCCTCTTCACTTTTGCGATTATTTTTGGCTATGTCTTTGAGCGCTCCAACCGGCGCCGCGCCCTCCTGGCGCTATGTAGTATTCCCATTGCAGTCGCCGCTAATGTTGCCCGGATTGTCGGTACTGGGCTGTTAGTGCAGTATTGGGATCCTGAGAAGGCCCTCGGTTTCTTCCATGACTTTGAGGGTTGGCTGATGTTTATCGTCTCGCTCACCTGTCTCTACGGCATTCATATGGCCATGTCTCTACTTGATCGGAGAGGCAGGCGAGTGGCATGAGATCGGCGCGCTTATGGGTTGTCGCGGTAATGATGTGCTTCACTGCACTGGTGCTGTACGTGCGTGGCGACGTGGACCGCGCCCCCAAGGCTTCTCCTCTGTCTGAACTGCCAGCTACTATCGCAGCGCGCACAGCAGTGGATGTACCCCTGGATGCTGAGACGCTCGCAGTCCTGGGCGAGGGCTTCTACCTGAACCGTGTCTACCATCCTTCCCTGGCTCTGGCATCTTCAGCACCGGAACAAAACACCGACATCGGCCTTTTCATCGCTTACCTCCCGACGCAGCGCACCGGACAATCCATACACTCTCCGCAGAACTGTCTGCCTGGCGCAGGTTGGACGATCCAATCCTCGCAGGTTGCGCACTTTACCGGCGATGACGACAAGCAGTATGAGGCCAATGACAATCTCATCGTCAACGGCTCGCAATCCGATGAGGTGCTCTATTGGTATCAGTTGCATGGCCGCAGCATTGCAAGTGACTATCGTGCCAAAATTGACACTCTCGCAGATTCCATCCGCCTCGGGCGCACGGATGAGGCCCTGGTCCGCATTATTACCCCCCTAAGGCAGGGCGAGTCCCGCGATATAGCTCGTGCCCGCGCTATCGGCTTCGCCAAGCAGGTGGTCGGATTGCTTCCGGCATATGTTCCCAATTAATTTTTCAGCATGCTCATGAGGTGAATTTCTGATGTTTCAAGTCCGTCAAGCACAGCTCACCAGAACCGCCCTTGCGGCAGTGACCCTCACTACAGCGTTGGTTTTTACAGCTGGATGCACTCGCGACCCCAATGTCCGCAAACAGAAATATCTCGAGAGCGGCAAGCGTTATGAGGCCAGCGGCAAGTACAAAGAAGCTGGCATCCAATTCTCCAATGCCCTGAAGGTAGACAAGAATTACGCCGATGCTTACCTGGAGTTGGGCAAGGTTGACCTAAAACTTGGTCTGCCGCTTCCAGCATATTCCGCGCTTGAAAAAGCCGTGGAACTCGCTCCTGGCAACCAGAGTGCGCGTATCACGCTGGGACAACTTCTGCTCGCAGGCAACGCGCCGGACCGCGCCGCCGAACAAGCCAAGGCCGTAATTGCCCTCAACTCCAATAATGCCGACGCATACTCGCTGCTGGCAGGTGTGGCGCAGACCAAAGGCGATAACGCGGAGGCCCTGAAGCAGATCCAGCATGCGCTTTCAATCGATCCTAACCGGGGTGAGTTTCACAGCGCTCTTGCTCTGCTCCAGGCTAACGCGCAGGACTTTGGCAGTGCGCAGCAGGAGCTGGAAAAGGCCATCTCTCTCGACCCTAAAAACGTGACCCCGCATTTGGTGCTGGCCGGCATACTCCAGAAAAAAGGGGATACGGCGGGTGCACAGCAGCAGTTGCAGATGGCAATTGCCGCTTCCCCGCAGAATGTGCAGGCGCATGCTGAGCTCGCTGGTCTCTATTACCGAGCGGGAGATAGCGCGAAGGCGGAGCAGACCCTGCAGCAGTCCGTCGAGGCAAATCCGGATGACCCCATGGCTTCCGCATTACTGGCAAATTTCTATACACAGACGCGGCAACTGGACCACGCGGTATCGGTATTCGCCGGATACGATTCCAAATACTCCAAGAGCGAGCCTGTCAGGCTGATATACGCGGATCTTCTCTACCAGAAGAAAGATTATGGGAAATCAAGTGAGGTCATCTCCGAGCTGCTCAAGAAGGACCCTGCAAATGCCGATATCCAGGCGCTGAATGCGCAATTACTGGTGACTACTGGGAAGACTGACGATGCACTAGACGCGCTGAAGAAGGCCGTCAAGCAGAATCCGGGAGCGATTAAAACTCAGATGTTACTGGCTCAAATTGCCGGATCCAAAGGAGATTTGTCGACGGCTGAGTCAGCGCTGCGGGCTGCGGCGCAAATTGACCCTTCCAATATCGATGCAGCGACAGGCCTGGCATCAGTCGCAGTAAAGAAGAACGACGCCGCGGGCCTTCAAGACGTTGCCGATCGGACAATCAAGCTGCACCCCAACCTGCCCAATGGCTACCTATGGAGAGGTACTGCCGAGGCAGGGCGGAAAGAATATGACAAAGCCGCGGCTGATTTCCAAACCGTGCTGCAAAAGGACCCCAACAACTCCACTGCTTATCTTGAGCTGGGTCAGTTGCAAATCGCACAAGGACATGCAACCGAAGGCCAGAGCATGGTCGCTAAAGCGCTCGACAAGAATCCGGGCTCGGCCCGCGCACTCGCGATTCTTGTCTACTACGATATGCAGGCCAAGCAACCCGCGAAAGCCATCGCTCGCATTCAGGCACAGATTGCGAAAGCGCCCAACAATGCAGATCTCTACGTCGAGCTGGCGCAGGTGCAATTCGCCACGAAAGACTTCAAGGGATCGCTGGAAAACGCGCGCAAGGCCATGCAGATGAATCCAACGAGTCCTGGTCCGTTACAGATGTTTGTCGAGGATGAGGTTGCTCTGGGAGAGATTGACTCTGCGCTCTCCTCTCAGCAGGCATGGGTCAATGCACATACCAGCGATTCCGCCGGCTACCGTATTCTGGGCACGCTCCAGGAGGCCAAGGGAAATACCTCTGCCGCAACGGAATCCTATAAAAAGACCTTGCAGTTGGATCCAAACGACGTCGTCGCCAACAATAACCTTGCCTACATGATGGTGGAAAGCGGCCAAAATGTGGATGTAGCCCTGAACCTCGCTCAGGCAGCCCGTCGCAACGCGCCCGACGCTCCTGCAACGGCTGACACTCTCGCGTGGGTCTACTACTACAAGCAGAGTTATAGCGCAGCCCGCGATCTTCTCGAGTCGGCCTCGCAGGCAGCGCCAACCGACGCTGACATCCAATTCCATCTCGGCATGGTCTACAGCAAGCTGAACGATAAGACCAATGCGCAACTGCATTTGAAGAAGGCCGTGTCTCTGGCGCCTGGCAGCAAAGCGAGCAAAAATGCCAGCGCAGCCTTGGCTGCTCTGGGCTAGCGCTTAAACGAAAACTTCTTGTGGCCGAAGTAGCTGTAGCAGGCGATGATGGCCGAGTTCACGAAGCCGGCGAGGATGGGCGCGCCGTGGGGCCAGTGTGCGTGCAGTGACTTGAAGAGCAGGAAAAACTTGGTTGCAGCGGGCAAGATGAAGAGGCTCGCGACAATCGAGACCGAATAGACGGCGAAGCAACGCAGCCATTCCTTGAGATAGTTACCTTTGGTGCGAAAGACGAAGTGCTTGTAGCAAAAGAAGGCCACCGTGATGCAGATCGGCTGCGAGACGATGGATGCGACGTCCGCTATGATCGGCTGCGAGACATGCGGCAGCAGGTGGCTGAAGAGGATGACGCAGATCGAGTACATGCCCAACGAGAAGACGGTATTGAAGCCTCCGACCATCAGAAACCGGATGACCTCGCCCTGGGGCAACATGCGGCGCATCGCAGCGAAGGGCCCGTGGGCGTTGGGATCAGGCGGCGCACCGTCAGGGATGAGGGCGGCGTCTTCGGTGTTGGCGGAGTCGGTAAGAGGCACTGACGTGATTCTAGCGGATGGGTATTAGAGAATTGTTGGCGACATGAACACACTTCCCTGTCCATGTAATGAAGCTGCTCGCGAGTAAGAGCCCTTCACCGTGCTGAAGAAGATGGCAGCTTTGCTACCTCAAGCTGTGGCGAGTGTCTTCGCGGTGATGGCCGCGAAAGCAGTGTTCAGCATGCGCAGAGCCTCGTCGACGTCGGATTTGGCGATGTTCATTGGCGGGGACATACGAAGCACGTTGTTGTACATGCCGCCCTTGCCGATGAGTAGGCCTGCGTCGCGCGTGGCCTCAAGCAGTTGATTGGTGAGTTCCGGCGCGGGCTCTTTGGTCTTTGGATCAACAACGATTTCGAGCGCCTGCATCAGGCCCATGCCGCGCACATCATCGATGATGGAGTACTTGTGCTGTAACTCCAACAGGCCGTCGCGCAGATAGCCGCCAACAATGTCGCAGTTGCGGATGAGGTCATCTTCTTCTATTAGGTCGATGACGGCTCGCGCGGTAACGCAGGCGACGGGATTACCGCCGAAGGTGGCGATGGTGGGGCCCTGGTAGGCGTTGGCGATCTCCGGGGTGGCGACGGTGAGGCCGATAGGAAATCCATTGCCGAGCGACTTGGCGGCGGTGAGGATGTCGGGCTCTACCTTCCAGTGCTCGATACCGAACCAGCCTTTGCCGGTGCGGCCCCAGCCGGTCTGCACTTCGTCGGCGATGAAGTCGCCGCCGTAGCGCTTGACGATGGAGAAGGCGAGCTTGAAGTACTCCTTCGGCGGAGTGATGAAGCCGCCGACGCCCTGGATGGGTTCGGCGATCATGCCGGCGATGGCGCCGCCGGTGGAGGACTGGATGACCGCCTCAATGTCCTGCGCGCAGGCGACCTCACAGGATGGGTAGGTCTTGCCGAGCGGGCAGCGATAGCAATAGGGGTTCATCGCGTGGACGACGCCGATCTGATACGTGGCCTTGCGCCAGGCGGCGATGCCGGTGAGCGAGCGGGTGAGCGCACTGCGGCCCGAGTACGAGTGACGCAGCGCGATGATCTCCATGCGTCCGGTGTGCATACGCGCGGAGTCGATGGCCGTCTCGTTGGCCTCTGAGCCGGATGAGGTGAAGAAAGATTTTTCGAGCTTGCCTGGAGTGATCTGTGCGATCTTTTCGGCGAGCGCGGCCATCTGCTCCGTGGGATAGACGGTCGAGCAGTGGCTCATCGTATCGAGCTGCTGCTTCTGCGCGGCGGTGATGCGCGGGTTGGCATGGCCAAGACCGACGGTAACGATGCCGCCGAAAAAATCTAAATACTGGCGGCCATCGACGTCCCACATGTGCTGCATGTAGCCGCGCGCCATGGGCAGTGGATCGGCGAAATAGTTGAAGACTGCCGGGTAGACGTATTTCTGCTTCTTTTCGACGATCTCTTTGCGATCCATGGGCAGCCCTCACAGTCAGCGTATGTAAAGACAGTTTATTGCGTACTGTGCATTTGCGCGCCGTCTAACATGGAGGGCGAGGCAACGACAGACATTGGGAGTTCTGGTAGCACCGGTTGAGGTAAGACGCGAGAGCACGTTGGCGCGGCTGGCGCGTCGGTCCAGCGAACGCAGCATTGTCTTTGCTCTGGTGAGCGCGGCCACTGTGCTGGCAGTCGCCATCGCTGGCTATCATCCCTATGCGGAAGACGGCGGCATCTACGCCGCAAGCGTGATGCGCCTGCTGAACACACATCTTTATCCGCATGACGCAGCATTCGCCGTGGAGCCATCGCGCTGGTCGTTATTTGCGCCGGCAATTGCGGGCCTGGTACGCGCAACGCACATCCCGCTGGCGTGGATGTTGCTGCTACAGCATGTGGTGAGCATTTGGGCAACCTTATTCGCCGTGTGGATGCTGGCAGCTCGATGCTTTGCGCGAACGGAAGCTCGAGCAGGCGCAGTGCTTCTAATGGCTTGCTGGTTTGGTTTGCCAGTGGCAGGCACTGCTCTTTATGTGATGGACCCTTATCTGACGGCGCGCAGCTTTGCAGTTCCTGCGATGCTGGTGACAATCTGCGGCACCCTGGATGCAGCGCGACAATCAACGCACAGCCGCGGATGGGCGCTATGGACTATCGCGCTGGCGGTGTGTGCGGTCATGCACCCTCTGACCGCGATCTACACCGTGATTGCAACGACAGCCATACACCTGCAGATGCGGCGGGCAGCCAAAGCATGGCAATTGATTGCTCTATGCGCACTATTGATTGCAGCCGCGACATGCGCGTCATTTTTTGCCCCCACCGAGAGCGCGGAATTCGTACGCGCGGCACTGTCACGGAGCTACTGGTTTCTGAGCAGATGGCGATGGTACGAGGTCGTGGGGCTTTTCGCGCCGCTCATGATTCTGAGCGCAAGCGTATGGTTCTCAGGAACAGGGCTGGCGCAAGCGAATGATGATACCGCTCGAGTGCGACGCCCATTGGCTTTAGCAATAGCAACTGTGGGTGCCACCGCATGTGTGGTTGCAGTTTTACTGTCGCGAGGGGATGCGGCGACATATCTGATCGCACGCCTGCAACCACTGCGCATCTTTCAGATTGTCTACATCGCCATGATCATTCTGCTGGGAGCATGGTTCGGCGAGTATGCATTGAAGAAGAGCGCCTGGCGATGGACCGCAGCAGTCGCACTGCTCGGCAGTGCGATGTTCGCAGCCGCGCGGGCAGAATATCCAAGCTCAGATCATTTGGAATTGCCGTGGGCCACGCCTAAAAACGCATGGGTGCAAGCTTTCGATTGGACACGCGATAACACCGCAAAAGACGCGTTGTTCGCCATGGATGCAGACTACATTCATGCCGCAGGCGAAGACGCGCAGGACTTCCGTGCAATTGCGCAGCGCAGCGTGCTGCCAGATTTCTCGAAGGACGGTGGCGAAGCATCGATCGCGCCTGATCTGGCAGAGGCGTGGGTGCAGGGCGTTGCAGCACAAACGGGACTTAACGCAATCAGCGATTCGGAACGCACTGCGCGCTTGAAGCCTCTGGGCGTCGTATGGGTCGTGCTCAATGTGCCCGCGAAGACGGAGTTTGATTGCCCTTATGTCAATGTGGCCGTGCGCATCTGCCGCATTCCGTAAACGTCACCGCGGAACATAATCGTCTGCATGAATAACGAACTCAGGGTACGCACCAGCGCCAAGCTCGCGGATGTCCATGCCCTGCCAGTCGCCATCCGCATCGACGCGATACGGCAGGAAGCGATCGAGGAGGATATTCGCCCCGTAGAGTAGCGGCAACATCAGACCGAGCAGCGCGGCGACGCCAATCATTTGCGAAAGAACATGCTCTGCGTGTGATCCAGCATTGAAATGGCCAAAGAGACCTGCGGCGAGGATGCCCCAGATACCTGCGCCGCCGTGCACGGAGACGGCGCCGCCTGGGTCGTCCACTTTAAGGCGAATCTCAGCGGTCTCGATCATGTACGTGACCAGCAGCCCGGCAATTGCGCCGATATCGATGGCAGCGACAGGTGAGATGAAGAAACAGGCAGCGCTGCCGGCGACTAGGCCTGCGACCCAGCCGTTGGAGGCAATGGATGCGTCGGGCTTGCGGTAGCGCGCACGGGTGAGGATGACTGCGGCGAGGAATCCGGCCGATGCGGCAAGCGTGGCGTTGAGGATGATGGCCGCGATCTGCAGCGGTGCGGCGGAATAGAAGAGGATGGACGCAGCGGACTCAAGGGCGATCCAGCCGGTGAGAGCGAGCAGGCAGCCAAAGAGTACCTGCACGATGTTGTGGCCTGGGATGGCTGCCGGCATACCATTGGATTCAAACTTGCCGCGGCGTGGCCCAGTTATCCACGCGATACAAACGGCGAGCAGGCCGCCGAGAACCTGGATGGTCGCCGCTCCGCCGGCATCAGTAAATGCGGGCAGATGGAAATTCGTATCCAGTTGCGTGAGCCAACCGCCACCCCACGTCCAATGCGCGAAGAGCGGGAAGAAAAAGAGCGCAAGTGCGGCTGTGGCGGCGCAGACGGCAGGCAGACGCCAGCGGTCTGCTCCGGCGGAGATAGCGGGCATCGCTGCAAGGCCGGCAGCAAAGATGAGGAAGCAGAGCTTTAGGGCGAGGCCGAGAGAGAGAACGTCAGGCGACTCGAAGTGGATATCATGTGCGAAGAATGCGCCGCGGCCCAGCCAGTCCCAGTGGGCGCCACCTGCGGTGAAGGTATGTGCGGCGCCGGGTGTGCCGATGGCGAACGAGAATCCGATGGCTATTGTAAGAATGGCCGCGATGGCAAAGGCGCAGAGTGTCGCCAGCATGGCGTGTGCGGCGGAGCGCGAGCGGCCGAGTCCCTGATGGATCAGGCCCAGGCCCGCGGCAGCAAGCGGCATAAGCAGGATGCAGCCGAGCGTGAAGAGGATCATCTCAGGGGTCATCGCGCGTCCTTTGCAAGTGCGCGGTACGCCTGGGTGAGCAGCCAAACACCGAGGCACTCGACCGCGAGGCCTGCGGCGACGAAAGCAAATCGCATGCCGAGCGCAGGCAGCAGAACCAGCGCAGCAAGAGTGACGACGAATCCGGACACGAGCAGCAGACAGGCGGCGAGCCTCAAACGGTCTCCTTCAAGGAAGCGATGCGATGTGAGATTGCGGCGGGGATAAGTATAGTGCAGGCGTTACTATATTTCAGTGTTTCTTCCCAATTCCACGGTTCTCACAATCCTCTTCGCGCTCCCGTATGCCGTCTTTGGAGCTTTGGTCGGCGCGCTGGCAGGAGAACTCACTTCTCTCCTGACCAAATGCGGGCCACGAGGCGTCTGGAAGAATGCACTTCTTGGATCAGCTGGATTTCTGGCTACTTTTGTCAGCGTGTTTTTTGTGCCATGGCATAGAAACACTGTCACTGAGAACCTATCGGACGGAGGAACAGTATCGACGACAATGAACAGCTATCAGCATCCCGATTGGATCGCTACGCTTGTCGCCGTTCTCCTGCCAGCGCTGCACGAGTTGTATCGAATGAAACATACTCGCACGAAACAACAATCCCCGCTGTAGGGCGGGGATCGTGTGATGCAGATGGTTCGTGATTAGTAGCGGTAGTGCTCGGACTTGTAGGGGCCTTCGACGGCGACGCCGAGGTAGTCGGCCTGGCGCTTGGAGAGCGTGGTCAGCTTGACGCCAATTTTCTCCAGATGCAGACGGGCTACTTCCTCGTCCAGCTTCTTGGGCAGGATGTAGATGCCGACCTTGTAGGTGTCCTTGTTCTTCCAGAGGTCGAGTTGTGCGAGCGTCTGGTTGGCGAAGCTGTTGGACATGACAAAGCTGGGGTGGCCGGTGGCGCAGCCCAGGTTGACGAGGCGGCCTTCGGCGAGCACGAAGATGCTGTTGCCGTTGGGGAACGTATATTTGTCGACCTGCGGCTTGATGTTGAGCTTCGTCACGCCCTTCTCTTCCGCGAGTTTCTCCATCTGAATCTCGTTGTCGAAGTGGCCGATGTTACAGACGATGGCCTGGTCCTTCATCAGCTTCATGTGCTCAACGGTGATGATGTCCACGTTGCCGGTACAGGTGACGTAGATGTCGCCACGGCCGAGCGTCTCCTCGATTGTGGTGACTTCATAGCCTTCCATGGCAGCCTGCAGCGCGTTGATGGGGTCGATCTCCGTAACCACAACGCGTGCGCCCATACCGCGCAGCGAGGCGGCTGAGCCCTTGCCTACGTCGCCGTAGCCGCAGACCACCGCGACCTTGCCAGCGACCATGACGTCGGTGGCGCGCTTGATGCCGTCGACGAGCGATTCGCGGCAACCGTACAGATTGTCGAACTTGGACTTAGTGACTGAGTCGTTGACGTTGATTGCGGGGACGAGCAGCTTACCCTGCTCCAGCATCTGGTAGAGGCGGTGCACGCCGGTCGTGGTCTCTTCGGAGACGCCGCGCCAGTCCTTGGCAACGTCGTGCCAGCGGGTTGGGTTTTTCGCGTGAACATCCTTGAGCAGCGCCTTGATGACCTTCTCTTCGAGCGACCCGGAGGGCGAGTCGACCCACTTGTCGCCGTTCTCCAGCTCATAGCCCTTGTGGATGAGCAGCGTCACGTCGCCGCCGTCGTCGATGACGAGCTGCGGGCCTTTGCCGCCGGGGAAGCTGAGAGCTTGGTCCGTACACCACCAGTACTCTTCGAGCGTCTCTCCCTTCCAGGCGAAGACGGGGACTCCGGCGGCGGCGATAGCGGCCGCGGCATGGTCCTGCGTGGAGAAGATGTTGCAGCTGGCCCAGCGCACGTCGGCGCCCAGAGCGACCATGGTCTCGATGAGCACGGCGGTCTGGATGGTCATGTGCAGCGAGCCGGTGACGCGGACGCCGGCCAGCGGCTTGGCAGGGGCGTACTTGGCGCGGATGGCCATCAGGCCGGGCATCTCCTGCTCGGCGATTTCGATCTCCTTGCGGCCAAAGTCGGCCAGGCCGATGTCCGCCACTTTGTAATCGAGTGCCGCCTTATCGATGGTTGCCGTCGCCATGCCAGTTCACCTCATTGGGGAGTGATTTCGTTTGATTGAGGGCCTTTGAGCCTCAGTCAGAATAGCATCGTGAAGCGCGCAGATTGTGGAGTTTATGCGAACTGCGAACCAGCGCAGGGAACGGGGAAATTGTGCATGGAATGGGCGTGCACAGGCATGGGCGGTAGTCTGAAAGGGCATTGAACGAGTCCCTCAGTTCGCCTTCCCCCCCCTACTGCGATGTCGCGTTGCCGGTGCCGCTGGACCAGGCGTTTACCTACGTGGTGAATGGCATTGTGCCTAGTGTAGGCGCGCGTGTGCTGGTTCCCTTCAGCGGTCAGCGGCTGGTGGGCGTCGTCGTGCGGGTCCATGGAGAAGAGCCGGTCGACGGCATCGAGATCAAGCCGATCCAGCAGGTACTGGATACTGAAGGCCTGCTCTCCGATGAGTTGATGCGACTGGCCGAGTGGATTTCGCAATATTATGTCGCGCCGATTGGTGAGGTGCTTCGCGGCATGCTGCCGCTGGCGGCTGAGGTGCGGCGGGAGTTTGTATATCGCATCTCCGATGCGGGCCGGCGGGTACTGCATGAGGCGGCCGAGCTGGGCTCATCGCGCAGATCGAAGCTGAGCGCGCGGGAGCAGGACAGCGAATACTCCGTGCTGAACTACTTGGAAGGCGGAGCCGCGGTAAAGCTTGCCGCGCTGCGCACGGCCACAGGCGCCAATAAGACGCTACTGGACGGCATGGCAAAGAAAAAGTGGTTGGTGCGTGAGGCGGTAGCAGAGGAGCGCAATGCGCGGCGGCGGGAACGCGTGGCCGTGCTTGTGCCCGATGCGCGGATACCGAAGCTGAACGCGAACCAGACTGCGATCCTGGCCGAACTGGCGGCGGCGGGAGGAAGAATCCGTGTCACTGACCTGCGCGACTCTGCCACCCTGCGCGATCTCGGAGTTCCACAGACGACACTGGCAACTTTAGTCAAGCGCGGGCTTGTCGCGCTTGAAGAACAGCCGCAGGGCTTTGCTTTGGGAGGCGTCCATGCCGAAGGCAAGAAGCACGCGCATGAGCATGCGCTGAACGAGCCCCAGATGGAAGCGCTGGGCACGATTGCGGCGGCCATGGCAAAGGCCGAGTTCAGGCCGATCCTGCTGTATGGCGTAACAGGCTCGGGCAAGACGAGCGTCTACTTCGCGGCGATGCAGCGCGCGCTCGATGCAGGCAAGTCTGCCCTGTTGCTGGTTCCGGAAATCGGCTTGACTCCGGCAATGGCGGGACAACTGCACGCGGCCTTCGGCGCCGAGGTTGCGCTGTTGCACTCGTCACTGACGCCGGACGAGCGCGCAGAGCAGTGGCACCGCATCCGGCGCGGTGATGCGCGCGTGGTGGTAGGCACCCGCTCGGCGGTGTTTGCGCCGATGAAGAATCCGGGGCTGATCCTCGTAGATGAAGAGCACGACTCCAGTTACAAACAGGAAGAGACGCCGCGCTACCACGGACGGGATGTGGCGGTGATGCGCGCAAAGATTGAGGGCGCTGTGGTCGTGCTGGGCTCGGCAACGCCGTCGCTCGAAAGCTGGAACAACGCAGACAAAGGACGCTATGGACTCGTAGAGATGAAAACTCGCGTCGGTGACCGCCCGATGCCGACCATCGAACTAATCGACATGCGCGAGGAGTTTCGCGCAACCGGGCACGACGCGGTCTTCTCGCGCCGCATGGTGGAGGAGATTCAGACGACGCTCGACCGCGGCGAGCAGGTGATGGTGCTGCTCAACCGGCGCGGCTATTCGTTCACTGTGCTTTGCCGCGGCTGCGGCGAAAAGATCGAATGCGAGAACTGCGCGATCGCCCTGACGTACCACAAACCCGGCGCACAGGTCATCGACGAGCACGCGCATGCTGGCGACCGTCTCGTCTGCCATTACTGCGGATTTCGGCGTAGCGTGCCGAAGACTTGTCCCAAATGTTCGAGCGAGCACCTCTACTACCTCGGCGCAGGGTCGCAGCAAGGTGAAGAACGGTTGCAGGAACTGTTTCCCAGCGCGCGCATCGGGCGCATGGACCGCGACACGGTGCGCGGGCGCGGCGACATGGAGCGCTTGCTGCGCCGTCTTCACTCCGGTGAGATCAACCTGCTGGTGGGTACACAGATGATTGCCAAGGGACACGATGTGCATGGGGTCACATTGGTCGGTGTAGTAGGTGCGGATACTGCGCTCGCACTGCCGGACTTCCGCGCGGCGGAGCGGGTGTTTCAGCTCCTGACGCAGGTCTCCGGGCGGGCAGGTAGAGGAGTGTTGCCTGGCAAAGTTTTAGTCCAAACCTACAACGGCGACCATTACGCCGTGCGCTTTGCTGCAGCCCATGACTATGGCGGGTTTGTGGAGAAGGAGCTGTACCACCGTCGGCCGTTTCTCTATCCGCCCTTTGGTGCGCTCGTAAATCTGGTCGTGCAGAGCGAAAAAATGGAAGAGGCCGCAGCATGGTCGCAGGGTCTGGGACGCTGGTTTGCGAGCGCGAAGCTGGAGCGCGTGCGCGTAATGGGGCCGGCTACAGCGCCCATCGCGCGGCTTAAGCGCATCTACCGCTTCCACTTTGTGCTGAAAGCAGAACGTCGTGATGCGCTCGGCAAAGCCCTGCGTGCGATGCTGGCGTTCGCCGAAGCTGAAGGCATCCCTCGGCGGAACTTGATGGTGGATGTTGACGCAGTCCACCTGATGTAACAACTAATGCCCTGGCAGAATCAGCCTAACAATTCATTCCAGCGGCGCCAATACTCGAAAAACGTGCGCAGCCACTTCATGGTGCTGTTCCCTTCTCCTGCAATGCGGATGTAGAGGCCGACTTTTGGTCCACTCATCCAGGCTGTTCATCATACGAAAAATCGATTGTAAATTCACGCGTTCTTTTGTGCCCAATGTCAGGTACATCACTTCGAGCTTTTGCAAGGAGCTAAAAGCGTACTTCCTCTGCGGTGATCTCGTGGCGATCTTCAGCCAGAATGGCAGCACGTTCCAGCACATGGGCCAGTTCACGAACATTTCCCGGCCAGTCATGGCCCATGAGACGCGCGGCCGCAGCTGACGAGAGCCGCTTGACCGGCAGCTCCTCGCCGAGGCGGGCCAAGATGAATTCAGTAAGAGCAGGCATATCTTGCATGCGGTCGCGCAGTGGCGGGATATGGACAGGAAAGACGGCTAGGCGATGGTAGAGGTCCAGACGGAAGGCATGTTCCCGCGCACGCTGCAGCAACGGCTGGTGTGAAGCTGCAACAACGCGCACGTCGACCCGCAACACCTCGTTGTCTCCGACGCGCTGCAGCTCACCGGATTCGAGGAAGCGCAGCATCTTAGCTTGGAGGGCTAGCGGCATCTCGCCGATCTCATCCAGAAAAAGCGTGCCACCATTGGCGGCCTCAATGCGGCCGGTGCGTGATTGCACGGCACCCGTGAAAGCCCCGCGAGTGTGACCGAAGAGTTCTGCTTCAAGTAAAGCTTCAGGTATTGCGGCGCAATTCAATATAATAAAAGATTTTGCTGCCCTAGTGCTTAGTGTATGAATAGCTTTCGCAACCAATTCCTTCCCCGTACCTGTCTCCCCTTGGATCAGCACGGTCGCGGAGCGCGGTGCCACCAGCCGCACCATGCGGGTCAACTCCAGCATGCCAGGACTTCCTCCCACCATCTCCGGCAATGGCTGGATCCGAGAGCGCGGAACAATGGATACCGAGGCCGGAGCCAAGGCACCTGACGGATCATTTTGCAGCGAAGGAACTGTGGCTGTAGCCTGCGGATTTCGCATGCGAAGAAACTTTGTCACCTCGCGGGAGACCAGAGCGCGCTCGGCGGGTGCCAAGCAGCCAATAACCGGCGTTTGAGGCACAGCAACCGGTGCGGCGGCCCATGCCACCGTATCTGTCGCTGCGGGCATAGAGATACGCGCCTCCTCTTGTGCTCGGCGCAAGGCATGCAGCAGCTCATTGCGACGAGGGCTACGCGGGCCTGCCTCTTCGGTTCCAGCATCGACCCACAGCAGATCCATTACCGGATGCCGTGTGCGCATCTGCCGCGCAAACTCGCTCACCTCCAGATCGGGCAGCACGCTGTCCAGCACCATGGCTTCGGCAGACTGCCGCTCCAACTCCGCCATGGCCTCCGCGCCGCCGGAGGCTTCGCGCACCGTCCAACGCATCGCGGTCAGCTGCAGGCGCATCCGTTCACGGAAGTGCGCATCGGCGCTGGCCAGCACAACAGTACGCGCTGCTGCCTTCGTCTCCGAGGGGTCTTTACTCAATCCATAGCCCATGGAACTGCTCCGCTGGTTCGACCGTAGGTTAGGGTTCATCCAATGGAACTAGGCGTGGGTACCCACCGCCTCCGGCCGAATCTCAACAGCCCTTGCCGGCGGCTTCCGCTCCGGCATGCCCAGCCGATACCCGGAGCCACGCACCGTCTCAATCACAGAAGGTCCGCCGGCTTCAGCCCCGAGCTTGCGGCGCAGGTAATTCACATAAACGTCCACAACGTTTGTCCCGGTCTCGGAAGGCATCTGCCAGACGTCTGCCAGCAGCCGGCCACGTGAGAGGCATTCGTCCTTATGCAGCATCAGGTATTCCAGCAGCGCAAACTCTTTCGCGGTAAGTGCAACCGCCTTACCTGCACGTGCGACCCGCCGCTCAATGCGGTGTAATTCCAGATCGCCATGGCGCAGCAGCGGATCTGCAGTCTGGCGGCGTCGGCGGATCAATGCACGACAGCGAGCAGTCAGCTCAAAATAGCTGAAGGGCTTAAGCAGATAGTCGTCAGCGCCCGTATCGAGGCACTGCACTCGGGCATCCAGATCATTGCGGCCGGTGAGCACCAGGACAGAGCAGTCATGCTGGTGGGCTCGCAGCTCCGCCAACACCTCCATGCCGTCACGGCGGGGAAGGCTCAAATCCAGCACGATCAATTCCGGGCTGACCTCAGCAACGCTCCTTAATGCAGTGTCGCCGTCCTCCACCCAGTCCACTTGGTGCCCCTCCCGCTCCAGCCCCTGCCGAAGGAACTCCCCCAATGCCTTGTCATCCTCTACCACTAGAACCCGCATGCCGCTCTCCTGCTGGACCCGAACCCCGGAGTACCCAATAATCCGCGGTACTCCGGGAAGAACTTGTATTCATGATCGAATGCAGGCCTTCAGGAGAGAAAGCAAAAACTGATTCCGAATCGCGCGGTCCGTTCCAAAAGAGGAAGACTAGGTGGAGTAGTCCGCGTTGATGTGCACATACTCAACTGTTAGATCGCAGGTAAGGAACTGTGACGAGCCCGGGCCTTCGCCTAGATCGAGCGTGATGGTGTACTCGGGCTGCAGCATTACCGCATGCGCCGCCGCCTCGCTAAAGACCGCCGCACGCAAACCGTACTCGAAGACCGGCTCGGCGCCGATCCAGACGCGGGTCTTCTCTGGCGAGAAATTGGCCCCGGAGTAGCCGGCGGCGGCGATCAGGCGTCCCCAGTTGGGATCCCCAGAAGACCACGCTGTCTTGCAGAGCGGGCTGTGCGCGATGGCGCGCGCGACGAGGCGGGCGTCTTCGTTGGTGGACGCGCCACGAACGTCGAGCGTGACTAGATGCGTCACTCCTTCGCCGTCAGCGACGATTTGTCGGGCGAGTGAATTGCAGACTTCGGCGAGCGCCGCATCAAAGGCGGGGGTAAGTTCGCGGGTAAGCGCAACGCCGGAGGCACCCGATGCGAGGAGCAGCACAGTGTCGTTAGTCGAGGTATCGCCATCGATGGAAATAGAGTTGAAGCTGGGTGCCGCAGCAGCAGCGAGTGCAGAACGAAGAGCGGTCGGATCGGCGGCGACGTCGGTAAAGAGATAGACCAGCATGGTGGCGTGCGGCGGCCCAAGTCTGGGGCCGATCATGCCGGCGCCTTTGGCGCAGCCCCAGATTGTGACCTGAGAGCCTCCCTCGCCTGTAGCCTGAATTACGGCGGACGCCATCTTCACGCGCGTGTCGGTCGTCATAATAGCGCGCGCAAAGGATTCGGCATGCTCCGAGGATTCTCCAATGGCGGCCTTGACTGCAGGCATGGCGGCAACGACCTTCTCTGCCGGAAATGGCACGCCGATGATGCCCGTGGAAGAGGGCAACACCTCGTCGAAGATGCAGCCAAAGGTCTCCGCCGCGGCGACGCAAGTAGAGATGCAGCCGGCAATACCGGGCTCACCAGTGGCGCAGTTCGCATTGCCGGAGTTGACGAGTACCGCACGGACACGTCCTCCGGTGCCAGCAAGATGCCTGCGACCAACCGTGATAGGCGCGGCGACAACGCGGTTCGAGGTGAACATGGCGGCTGCAGCAGCGGCCTGGTCAGTTGCCAGCGCAAAACCGACGTCGGGGTTGCCGCTGGTTTTGATACCGGCGCGGGTTGCGCCCCATTGGAACCCACGCGGAACGGTGTGCGCGGCGGGGAGGTCGAGTTCTACGGGCATACGTCTATCGTACTTTGTTCGATCAGACAATTTGTGATAGTCCGGCTGCTGTAGGATGCTCAGGAAAAGTTTTTCAGGAGGCATCCCGATGCCAATTCTTGCCACGTGGATCGCTCGCGTCCTCGCATGTGCGTTATCCGCGGCCCTCACCGCCTCGACGATCTCCGTCGCGCAGGATACGAGCGGCACACAGAAGCCCGATGCAGCCGCGCTGGCCAACGCGCCCACAATCTCCCAGATGATCGTCGATCCCGACGGCACACTGCACTTCGGCCCACGCACCGTACCGCCGCCTGTGCTCTATAGTGACGAAGCTCGCGCCGCATACATCAAGATGATGGTGCAGCATGCGAAGGCTTCTGAGGCAAAGGGCGGCCTGGCAGCGGCGCCGGCCGCTGAGACACCCACAGCTGGCGTCCCAAGCAAGAAGGCCGCGCTCGCGGCGTATCCCGTGGTCGAAGAAACCAGCAATATCGGCGGCGTCGGCGTCACCATCTACTCGCCCAAGGTGATTCCCGCGAAGAATCGCTACAAGGTCGTGATGGAATTTGAGATGGATGCAGAGGCGATCGCCGTCGCCAGCCTCGGGCAGCTGAAGGTCATCAAGGTGAACTACCGCGGCGGCGGC
>Ga0105238_10001670_pt1 | contig 22299 bp, 14 predicted proteins | sample KBSC34metaG_FD_81526 | JGI IMG/M metagenome (GOLD analysis project Ga0105238, IMG submission 81526) | Corn rhizosphere microbial communities from Kellogg Biological Station, Michigan, USA - KBS C3-4 metaG | ecosystem: Host-associated > Plants > Roots > Rhizosphere > Soil | place: Michigan, USA...
CAGGTCGCCATCGCATGGGTCGCGGCGCAGGGCGGGGACATCGTCCCGCTGGTCGGCGCGCGGCGCCCGGAACGGCTGGCCGAGTCGGCCGCCGCCGCCGACGTCGTGCTCGACAAGGACACACTCGCCGAGATCGAAGCCGCGATCCCGGCCGGAGCGGCCGCCGGCGAACGCTATGCGGCTCCGCTGATGGCCACGCTCGATAGCGAGCAGTACTGATACTCGCGCAAGCTCCCGTGCACCTCGGCGACTGAAGCCCGTCGCTTCGGACGAGGAACCGTCGCGGCCCGCGCATTCCACTTCTCACCATCCACAACAAACCATCAAAAGCATTTCGAAAGGCTATGAACATGACTGACACCAAGGGTCGCGTCGCACTGGTGACCGGTGGCTCCGGCGGCATCGGCCGTGCGGTCTGCGAACGGCTTGCGCGCGAGGGCTACCACCTCGCCGTGCACTATGCCGGCAACCGCGAGAAGGCTCAGGAGGTCGTCGATGCTGTCACCAAGCTCGGTGCCGAGGCCCTGCTCGTCGGCGGCGATGTCGCCGACGAGGTCGCCATGCAGGGCGCCTTCGACGCGGTCGAAGCGCGCCTCGGCGGCGTCGACGTAGTGATCAACACCGCCGGCATCATGCTGCTTTCGCCGATCGCCACCCTCGACTTGGACGACCTGGACCGGATGCACCGCACCAACATCCGCGGCAACTTCGTGATCTCACAGCAGGCCGCACGCCGGCTGCGCGGCGGCGGTGCTCTGATCAACTTCTCCACCTCGGTCGTCCGCACGCAGTTCCCCGGATACGGCGCATACGTCGCCAGCAAGGCGGCGGTCGAGGGCATGACCCTGATCCTCGCCCGTGAGCTGCGCGGCCGGGACATCACGGTCAACGCCGTCGCCCCCGGGCCGACCGCGACCCCGCTGTTCCTGGAGGGCAAGAGTGAGGAGGACGTCGAGCGTCTGGGCAAGGCCGCCCCGCTGGAGCGCGTGGGGTACCCCGAGGACATCGCCGAGGCGGTGGCCTTCCTGGCCGGCCCCGCCCGCTGGATCAACGGCCAGGTCATCTACGCCAACGGTGGCCTGGCCTGATCCGGCGCCGTTCCTCGAATCCCCCTTTTGGAAAGAGAGCCTTCCATGAGTGACACCATCGTCCTGATCACTGGTGCGTCCAGCGGCTTCGGCGCGCTGACCGCCCGTTCGCTGGCCGATCAGGGCCACACCGTCTACGCCGGTATGCGGCAGACCGCCACCCGCAACGCCGCGCAGGTCGTGGCCGCCACCGAATACGGCGCCGAACGCGAGGTGGACCTGCGCGCCATCGAGCTCGACGTCAACTCCCAGGAGTCCGTGGACGCCGCCGTCGCGCAGGTGATCGCCGAACACGGCCGTATCGATGTGCTGATCCACAACGCCGGGCACATGGTCACCGGCCCGGCCGAGGCCTTCAGCCCCGAGCAGCTCGCCGAGCTCTTCGACGTCAACGTCCTGTCGACGCAGCGTCTCAACCGCGCCGCTCTCCCGCACCTGCGTGCGGCAGGACGCGGCCTGGTGGTCTGGGTGTCCAGTTCGAGCGTGAAGGGCGGCACCCCGCCGTATCTGGGCCCGTATTTCGCCGCCAAGGCCGCGATGGACTCGCTGGCCGTGAGCTACGCGGACGAACTGGCCCGCTGGGGCGTGGAGACCTCCATCGTGGTGCCCGGTTCCTTCACCAAGGGCACCAACCACTTCGCGCACTCTGGTAAGCCCGCGAACACGGACATCGCCGAAGCCTACGAGACGAAGTACCCGGGACTGATGGAGCAGGTCTCGCAGAAGCTGGCGGAGCTCTCGCCGCCGGACGCGGACGCCTCGCTGGTGGCCGACGAGATCGCCCGCATCGTGGCGCTGCCCGTCGGCGAGCGTCCATACCGCGTGCACATCGACCCGGCCAATGACGGTTCGGAGGAGGTCTCGGAGGTCGCCGACCGGATCCGCCGCGAATTCCTCACCCGGGTGGGCCTGGCGGACTTGCTGACAGTCCGTCCCGCGGCAGGCTGACTCGACCAGCGCGCCTCTGTGCGCCCGATGGAGTGACGGCTGGCGGACGCGTGGCCCGTTCCACACAAGACTGCTCAACAAGGGAGAGTGAATCATGAGTGATACGTCGGCTCCGCTGGCCATGCCCATCGTCCAGCGCGCTCTTGACGCGGCGAACGCTGGAAACACCGAGGACTTCCTCGACTGCTTCGCCTCTGATGGGGCCGTCGACGATTGGGGACGGGTCTTTCGAGGCCGCCACGCGATCCGGGGATGGAGCGACAGGGAGTTCATCGGTGTTCAAGTCGTGCTCTCGCCAACCGGAACCGAGCGTGTCGGCGACACCGTGACGATCAGCGCGCAAGTCGGCGGTAGCGGCTACACCGGCCCGAGCCACTTCGCCTTCACCGTGTCGAATGAACGCATCACGCTGATGCGCATCACCTCTTGACTGGCCGGATCGAACCGGGACGATCTCGTCACCTCCCGCACGCTGGTACACGCGGGGGGTGACGGCGTTTCTAAGGTCATTCGCCGCCTTTCGCCTGGTCCGTCATCTCAACCGTCCCGTTCGCCATGCTCCGCAACGGCTGTCTCTACAACTGCTCGACGTCACTGACGCGCACGGCCCTGGGAAGTTCGACCAATGCCAGCGGGGTTGCCCGCGGCCTCGGCCAGGATGCGGGCACGCAGGTGAGGGTGAAGGTCGGGAGCGTGCTCATCGAGAAGCGCCTCCGACGCGACGTTGTCCAATTTCTTCAAAGGCACCTCGGGCAGACCTGTTTCGTCGAACACCGTGGTGTGCCCCCCTCGCGGACCGTGAGCACCACCTGGCCTGACTCATCGATGACGCCCCGCGTGCTACCACTCTCATACAGGTCAGGCTTTCGCCCAAGTCCGACACCATGGATCAGTTGCTGCTGTTGGAGACGATGGCGGTTCTCGCCGAACGTCTGACTGCCGCCCTCGACAGCGCCGGCCTGGTTCGACGCCCTTGCCGCCGATCCGGGTCTGGGCCCTGAAGTCCGCCTCACGGCCCCGGCGCAGCTTACCCGGTGCGCCCGCGACCAAATTGGGTTACACGTGATCCCCACGGCGGTCACTCTCGTCCATGAGATTCCCGATGGGCCGACCAACTCCGAACAGTGAGCCGGACCGCCGCGTGAGAAGACACCAGTGACGAACGCACCGCCGCTGATCGCCGAGGCGTTCGCACGGCTGTACTGGCCTACACTCGCCAGATCGCATCGCCTCACCCCGGCCACCTCGGTCGTGCTTTTCCGGTATCAGGGGTAAGGCGGCACTGGTCACCGGAAGGAGTTTGTAATGCCGAAGCCGCACCCTCTTGAGTTCCGTCGTCGGGCCGTAGAGTTGGCCCGGCCTGGGAAGACGGCGATCGGTCAGATGGCGAAGGAGCTGGGATCTCGTACTCGTGTCTGCGGCACTAGCTGGAGCTGGCCGAGGTGGACGAGGGCGTCGAGCAAGGCCTGTCGACCGAAGAGAAGCAGGAACTGGCGGCGTTGCGGCGCCGGACGTCAGCTAGAGCCGGAGAACGAGATTCTGCGCAAGGTCGCGCGGCCTACTTTGCCCGGGACAACCTCCTCCTGAACTGATCTAACCGGTGGTCCGTGAGCTGACCGACCGGGACCTACCGACAGCGGTGTGCTGCCGACCGCTGGACGTGTCGACTTCCGGGTTCTACGAGTGACGCGCCCGCGTCCCGTCCGCGCAAGCGAAGGCCGATGCGAAGCTGATCGCGTCGATCGTCGAATTCCATCGGATCTCCCGCGGCATCTACGGCGTTCCGCGGGTGCACGGCGAGCTGCGGCTCAGAGCCAGCATACGTATCGGGCGCAAGCGGATGGCCCGGCTGATGCGTGACGCCGGCCTGGCCGGTGGTCTACCGCCGCCGCACGAAAAGCTGCACCAACAGTGATATCCAGGATCAAGTAGTTACGATCCCTGAGTCATACAGGCAGGCTCAACTTTGAAAGCGCCGGGCGACAAGGTTCGGTGCAAACTCGATGCGCCGAATCATCATCCCGGGATGAGCCGTGGCGACCGCAGCGGTCATGGAACCGTCCGGCCGAGTCCTGGAAATGGTGGTCGCGCCATCGGCTTCCCGGCGCGTCCAGAACAGCCAACCGCCTAAGGTCGCGCAATCAAGACCCTGATCGACATCGGTATTCGGCAACCGCTCCAGCTCGCCGGAGCGGAGGTCCAGGATCTGAAGCGGCGAGTAATCTGGTTCCACGTCCTCATCGATCACAAGGAGCCGGGACTCGTCCCACCAGCTGCCGTTCGAAGTGGCCGGAAGCTGAAATTCAGGATACGTAGAAATCACCTGGCCAGTCGTCGCGCTGACGACTGCGACGGCGCTTACATCGTCTTCGTTGTAGTAGTCGAACGCGATCAGTTGGCCGTCCGGTGACCAGCTCACAGCGCTCTCCGGAAGCGACGGAACGGGAATCCGAAAACGCCGACGCTCAATACCGGCCGCATCGATGACGCTGGCGACGATGGCATCGTCGCCAGCGTCATCGCCATGAAACGCAATCAGTGATTTACGCTCGGGTGTGAATGCGGCCTTGACTCCGCCGCTGAATCCGCTGGACACCGACCGACGATCGGTCGCCAGCTCAATTTGGACAAGGTATCCGACAGGGGATGTCGGATCGCGGGTCCACAGAGCGATCCTGTCCCCATCGCAGGACAACGCCAGCAGCGAGCTCAGCCAACCGGATTGCAGCGTCTCTTTCCGGCATGCCTCCGTCTCCGGATGCCCGAAGATGAGCGTCTCGTGACCGCCCTCGGCCACGTGCAGAGCGATACCCGCTTCGGGAAAGCGGCTGGCGGGCGCAGCATCGACGTCCAGCTGCCAGACGGGACGAACGCTCATTGTGCTCCTTCGGATGGGGCGGGCGCCCGTTGTGAACGGGCGCCCTTTTGCTTACGTATGCTGCACTATCAGAGCCTCACGATGTTTCCTTAGCTGTCAGGGAACCTGTGGCCAGTCCCGATGGGAAGAGTTTGATTGTGTAGGTGCCGGTGGTCGGGAACCGCGTACGCGCTACACGACGTTCCACAGCCAGTCACGTTGAACATGTAACTGCCGTCTGGACGGTAGAAATCAAGTTCCGCGTTCCCGAATGTTCCGTTGCTACGTTGCTGAACGAGAAGTTCACCCGCTGGCCCGCCGTACCAGCAAAGGTCCACGCGCCCGCCTGAGCGGGAATCGTCGTGGTGAGCGTGACCGGCTTGCCATCGTTCGCAAGCACAGCCGTGACGAGCGGCGACTCCGTAGCCGTCAACGAACCCGTCGACAAACCCGATGCGAACAGCTTGATCGTATAGGTACCGGTAGTCGGCGGAACCGCGTACGCGGTGCAGGACGTTCCACAGCCCGTCACGTTGAACATGTAGGTACCGTCAGGGCGGTAGAAGTCGACTTCGGCGCTTGCGAACGTTCCGCTGGTGAACGCGAAGTTCACCTGCTTGTTCGCGGTCCCGGCGAACGTCCATGCGCCTATCTTGCCTGGAATCGTCGTCGTGAGCGTGATCGGCTTGCCGTCGGTGGCCACGGCCGCCGTCACCAACGACGATGCCGTGGCGGTCAACGAACCTGTCGAGGCACCGGCGAACAACCTGACCGTATAAGCGCCCGTCACGGCTGGAATCGCGTACGCAGTACACGACGTCCCGCAGCCGGTAATTCGGAACAGGTAGCTGCCATCGGGACCGTAGAAGTCGACCTCCGCGCTTCCGAACGTTCCGTTGGTGAACGCGAAGTTGACCTGCTGATTCGCCGTCCCGGTGAACGTCCAGGCACCGATCTGGCCCGGAATTGCCGTCGTGAGCGTCACCGGCTTGCCGTCGGCGGCGACCGCTGCGGAGACCGACGACGACGCCGTGGCCCTCAACGACCCCGTCGACGCGCCGACGGGTACCAACCGGATCGTATAAGAGCCCGTGGTCGGCGGAGTGACATAGAGGGTGCACGAGGTACCGCACCCCGTGATATTGAACATACGGCTGCCGCCGGAGCCGTAGACGTCGACCTCGGCATCGCTGAAAGTACCGCCGGTGAAGGCGACGTCGACCTGCTGGCCCGCCGTCCCTGAGAAGGTCCACGCACCCTGTTGGCCGGGGGCCGACGTGCTGAGCGTCACCGGCTTGCCGTCGGGGGCTATCGTCGCCGTGATGTCGGCGGGGACGAGCCTAATTCGCGCCGCGTAGGTACCCGCGCCGTTGCCAGTCCCGCCGGCGCCGCTGACTTGATTGACGCCGCTGGGCTCACAGCCGATGAGTAAATCGCAATAGCGTTCGCACATATCATCGAGGGCGCACCCACGGACTCGACCCTCGCGGATCTGACGGCAGCGGAGCTGTCAGGGCATTCGGACCCAGATGCCGCCGTCGCAGCCTTGTCGGCGCTGAGAGTCTTCGACGTGGATGACAGCGGCGCGCACGCAGTCGATCCGTTGCTGCTGCGATCGTGGGTGCACAGGCGAGCTGCTCGACGCGGCGAGGGCCGGTAGGCACCCTCACGACCGCTTCCAAACGGTAATGTGACGACACTATGACTACGCAGGCGGCACGCTGGGTGACCGGGCTCTCGAGGCAATCGCGTTCGGAAGCGGGCCTGCTCCTGGAGACTGGGTCCGTCCGGCGGCGGACGGCTCAACTTGGCTCGCTCTACGTGCCGCGGGACATCGAGGGCGCGCTGCGGGAGCAGTGCGACACGCCCTCGATGACGCTCGTTGTCGGGGAACCCGGGGTGGGGAAGACCAGCATCCTGTGGAGCATCGCGGAGTATCTGAGCGAACATGACCGCGCGGGCGGGACGGTGTTCCTCAAGGCGACCGATCTGCTTCCGGCCGAGTCCGCCCGGCAGCGGGCGGACTACTACGACCTGTCGCGTCTCGCCGAGGCTCTCGACGACCTGCGGTCGAGCGGGTCGCCGCTCGTCGTGCTGCTCGACACCGTCGACCTGTTGCTGAACGCCGGCAGCGTTCCGGTTGTGCTGGGGACGTTCTTGGAGATCGTCAGTGCGGCGGGGGCTGCTCTGATCATGACGTGCCGCGACAAAGAGGCAGATCTTCTCACGGATCTCATACGCGAGTTCAACATCAAGCGCCTGCCTCTGCGCTTGTACAGTCAGCCGGAACTCGCCCATGCGGTGAAGACCCACGCAGAGTTCTTCTACGGCGGACGAAGCATGGATCCGGAAGTCGCTCGGCGATCGATCGTCAACGCCGCGACCCGGGGACTGCCCATTCTCGAGGTCTGTCGTCGCCCGCTGACCCTGCGCATGTTCTTCGAAACCGCTGACGGCACTCTTTTGGACGAGCCGCTGTCCGACGCCGGAGAAAAGCTCAGCGTGGAGATGGACATCACCGACCTCTACGACAAGTACTGGCGGGTCCGGGTCGGTGCGGACCGCCGGAACAACGACTCGTCGGGGCACGCCGTCGACGCGACCGGGGTCGCCGAGGGCCTCGCGCTGCTTATGACGGCGTTCGGCGGGCCCTCCGTCGCTGAGGAGACGGCACGGGCCGAGGTCGAACTGGCCGGGCGCTCCGGGCTCGCCGAACTCGCTGTCGGCTGGGAGTCGACACTCCGGGAGCTGCACCGGCGAAGCATCGTCCACGTCACAGGCGCTTCCCCGGTCTTGGAGTTCTTCCACCAGTCCTTCTTCGAGTACTCGGCAGCGCGGGCTGTCGTCACCCTCGGGGACGCGGCCACCACGTTGCTGCTCCGGCGGGTCGAGGAGCTGCCCGAAGATCTGTTCCTGGGAGCCGTCGCCCACCAGATGCTGGTCTACGCCTGCCGAACGCCTTCCGGTGCGCACCGCGTGGACCAGGTGTTCGCGCGCCTGCTCGTCTCAGACGACACGAGCATCAAGCAGCTGGTGGTGGCCGCCGTGGCCCAAGCCCGTCATCGTGGTCCGCTGACCGCGGCGGCGATCAAGGCGTTCCTCGGAACGGCCGACGAAGGCTTGGTCCGCCGCTACCTCTACTATCTCCCGACGGTGCGCCACGAAGGCCTTCCTGAGCTGCTGTCCGGGTTGAGCGTCATCTGGGACCGCGAGGTCGAAACCCTGCGCCTGGAAACCATCAAGGTACTGCGACGCTTCGCGGCCCTGCGTCCTGAGGAAGTCCTGGATTTCGTCGACGAGCTCGACTGTGTCGGGTGGCTCGTCCGGATGCCGGCCGCCGACTTCCGGACGCGCCGCAAGACGATCCTCCCGCTGGTCGACTCCCTGTCCCGCACGGATCCGGCCTGGGCTGGTGAACAGTTCGCCGCCATGGCCAAGCGGGCGATCGACGGCACCAAGACCCAGGACGCGCTCGCGGAGATCCTCACCGTAGCCAGTAGCGCGGAGCTGACCGCGGACGGGCTTCGCACACTGCGGGATCTCATCCCGGACACTATCCAGGCCAAGGAAAGCGGCATCGTCCCTCTGCACGAAGCGCTCGCAGTGATCAACTACCGCGTCTGGAAGGCGGAGGGTACGGATTCGACGACCGCCGCCGCCGCGCTGTTGAGCCGGCACGAGACCGCCTGGTCGGTTCACGTCCGCGGGCAGTTGTGGGGACTCGCCGAGCTGACGCAGCGCGAGGACGCGGAGACGGTGCAGGCCACGTTCGCGGTCCTGCTGGGCAGCCGGCTGATTCGGATGCAGAGCGACATCTGTGATGCGTTCCTCCGTACCGTCCTAGAGGATCGTAACGACCATTCCGCATACGACCGGGACGGGGACAGACCCGCATTCGCGACAGTGTTCGCCCGTCGGCAATGCGCTGTCGAAACGGCGAAGCTGCCGCAGGAGTCCATCGACGAGGACGGGGGACGGAACACGGCCGTATTGTTCCGCGATGCCCTGGACCACTCGGCGCTGCCCCCGCGCGAGGTGGCCGAAGTGCTCCGCGACGTCGGGACGGACGAAGAGGATCTGTCCATCTGGACGTCCGCGAAAGGACTCGTGTCCCTTCTGGTGCCCGCCGCCCTGGGCGGCCATGAGTGCGCCGCCGAAGCACTGCGGCGATGGGCAGACCGACCATCTCCGATGACGTTGAAGGCATCGAAGGCGTCGCCGGGAAAAGCGCCGTCCGGCGACATGCCGAAGGTCCGCAGGATTATCGCCTGGCGGCTTCGGACCCTGGCTCCGGACGAACCAGCCGCCTTCCCCTATCTGATCCAGGATGCTGTCACAGAGCAGGACGCCACGTTCCTGACCGAGGCCATCAAGGCCACGGCCCTGAAGGCCGGCGTTTTCCCCCGGGACCACGTCGAAAGGGTCGTCGACGTCGCGCAGGACCTGCTCAGCGGCCCGCCGGAAGTCCGCGATGACGGCTACTCGCTGTTGGCGTTGATGGACCACGGAGCTCTCGCCCCGCCCGGGATCGTTGTGGAAGGCCTCGGGCGGGAGCGCGACATCCCCACCCTCAACGCCGTGCTCGACATTCTGGACGGGCAACTGGACCACCACCCCGCGATGTGGTCCGCCGACGCTGATATCAAGGCGGTCTCCTCGCGGTTGAGGAGTCTCTCGGTTCCCTCCGCCGCGCCCTCGCCAGGCATCGCCGAACGGTCGGCGACCCTTCTCCGGAAACTGTTCTGTAAGTGCGCGCCCATCGAACCGGTGTCGTCGCTGAAGAAGACACTCGACGACGTCCGTGCTCTGACACTCCTGCCTGATGATCCGCCGGCGCTGCATCCCCTCGGACTCCTGATGTCGCGCGTCGCCCGGGTCGACAGCGACGCCGCCGCTTTGCTGCTCGTCGAGGCGAGCCGACACATCCAGGCCTACGACGGACCGGAACAGTCCTGGAAGACCAGACGAGCACACCGCTGGCGCCCCGCCGTCGCCGACGTCCTCGGCGCACTGCCCCGGGACCGTTGGGAGCAGGTCATGACAGAGCTCGTCGACGCCGATCCCGATCTCCTGTCCCAGGCCGTCGATGTGAGCATCCAGTCCCGGCCGCCCAGCGCCGCCCGGTTCGTGCGCGAGCTTCTGGAAGGCACGAACGCGGGGAACCGGGTGGACGCCGAGTTCCGGATCTCCCAGCTGCGCAAACAACGCAGAACGGGAGGCCCGGGCGAGTGGCTGGAGTTGCTCGAAGTCTGGCGTGCGGGGCCGCAGGCCGTGCCGCCGACCGGAGACAGCGCAGCCGCAGCCGGCGTCGTCCCACGCGAGTCGATCGGTGGCGCGGGCAGTGCGGACAGTCCGGACTCCGCGCAAGCCGACGTCGTCATCTTCACGGCGGTCGAGCTGGAGTACCTCGCCGTGCGGTCGCACCTACCGGAGAACCTGGTCGAACGCGAGGAACGCGGCGCCATCTATGAGATCGGGCTCTTCGACGGCGAGCACGGCCGGTGGAACGTGGCACTGGTGCAGACCGGCCCCAACAACACCGTCGCGGCGAGGGAGACCGAGCGGGCGATCTCGGTTTTCTCCCCCGAGCTCGTCATGTTCGTGGGCGTCGCTGGCGGGCGCAAAGACGTGGTGCTCGGCGATGTCGTGGCCGCCGACGCCATCTACGGCTATGAACTGGGCAAGGACGGGGCCGAGGGATACCGTTCCCGGATCAAGACGCAGGCTTCCTCGTACCGGCTCGTTCAGCGAGCCCGTTCGGTCGCGCGCCGAAACGAGTGGCGGCGACGCCTTCCCAGCTCCGGTTCCGACCCGGACTCCGCGCCGCGAGCGTTCGTCAAGCCGATTGCCGCCGGGGAGAAGGTCGTGGCGGACAGCCGGTCCCGGACGGCGAAGCTCCTCGACGACAGCTGCGGTGACGCCCTTGCCGTGGAGATGGAGGGGTACGGCTTCCTCGAAGGCGTGTACGGGAACGCGGGGGTCGACGCCCTCGTGGTCCGCGGCATCTCCGACCTGCTGTCCGGCAAGAACGAGGATGACGACGAAGTCTGGCAGCCCGTCGCCGCCGCGAACGCCGCCGCGTTCGCGTTCGAGGTGCTGGCGAAGCTGCGCCGCTGAAGCGCTCTGCCGCACACTCCCGACCTCGGTCACCGCGGCCCAGACCGCCACCGTCTCACCGTGACCTGCCCCGCCGTGTTCACTGTCGCCAGCAGCGTGCCTGTCGGGTCCAAGGTGGCATCGTGGACGACGCCGTCTTGGGGAAGGAAGTGCAGCGCCGGATCCGGCCAGGCGATGTGTGCGATGCGTTGCCCGGCGAACCACAGCAGGTCACCGTCCGGCAGACAGAGCGGATACGACCATTTCGCCCCCAAGGCTGCTCGCGCCTCTTTGAAGCTGAGGTTGCGCCGGTGGACGATCTGCTGGTCGTCGACGCGAAGGACCACCAACTCCTGGAACGTGGCACAAGCGATGAGGTCGGCGGCGGGGTTGAAGCGGACCATGCATCCGGCCATCGGCCAGTTACGGATCGGGTGGCTGTAGGTGGTCCGGTCGTACTCGCGGGTCACCTCGAGCGTGCGTGAAGTGGCTGTGGCGATCACGCTTCCGTCCTGGCTGATCGCCGCCGTGGCAAGGCCTGCGATGCTCTCACGGTGGGTGTGTTCCCAGATGGGCGACCCGTCGGAGTAGTCACGGACGACAACGCGGTGGGCGCCATACGTGGCGACGACGGACGCACTGATGGGCACCAGGAAGTCGTCGTCGCCCAGCGGCGTGGTGAGCGTTCGACGGCTCTCGCCTTCGAAGTGGGTGATGGTCAGCCGCTTGTCCCGGACCACCGCTACCGCCGGCTGCGTCGTGCTGGTCACGACGCGCTCAGCTGTGCGCAGGTCCGGGCCGTGGGGCAGGCCCGTCAGCTGTGCGCCGTCGTCCAGCGCCCAGCGATGCACCCGGGCGTTGTGTTCTGTCACGACCAAAGTCCCGCCGGCGCCGAAGGCCACCGCCAACGGACCGCGCGGGTCGGGTATCTGCGCGCTGAACACCGTCGCACCCAGGCCTGAAGGCTCCGCATCGCGCGGCGACTCGGCCGAAATCTCAGATCGCGGGAACTCAGGGTCCGGCGATTCCGACTCGTGGAGCAGCGCGAAGGCGAATGCCGCTGCGTGCCGCGCTGCGATGGGCTGGCGTTCGCCGTCGGACTGCGCGGTCTTACCCGAGAGCAGGTCCGAGATTCCGCGTACTACCAGGGCCCTGAGGGAGCCCATGTACGCCCCCTTCAGGAAACCGAAGCCCTCCATCTCGACACCCAGCGCGTCCCCGGCGTTCCTTTCGATCAGACGACCGGTCGCCGATCCCTCGTCCGCGACGACCTTCTCACCGGCGGCCAGAGGCTTGACGTGCGCGGTCGGGGCTGGAACCGGAACGTCACCCTTGATGAAGGAGTGCCAATCACCTCGCGCCACGTGGCTGGCAAGCTGCACCAGTTCGTGCGGCGCGGGAAGGGTCTTGATCCGCGGCCAATATTCCGCGCCGTCGCGGCCGGACTCGTACCCGTAGATCTCCGACGCGACCACGACGTCGCCAAGCCGGACGCCGCCTCGGCCCCCGGCCACGCCGACGAAGAGCGCCAGGCTGGGCGAGAAGGCCCAACGAGCCCGCTCCAGGTGGACCGCGGCGGCATTGTTGCTCGCACCGATCTCGGCGATCGCAACCGTCCACACCCGGTGCGCTCCGCGAAACGTGGCGACCTCGTAACGTGTACCCGACACGACCCTGCGAAGAAACGGCCCCGCGAGGTGCTCGCGCACGGCGAGGTATTCAACCGGGATCGCGGTCAGCACAACGACGTCCGCAAGGGCCTGTTCCGCGTTGATGAGGGCGCCTCCATCCCGGTCGCAGGCTTCGATGATGTGGCCTCAGCTTAGCCCGCCGCTGTTTCGGCGCCCCTGCAGCAGGCATTGCAGGATGCCTGCAGTTCGAATCCCAACACGGCACGTCACATTCGGGTCATCGGTGAGCGCGCGTCGTCCGGCCCGCGGGCACGGGCACTCACCCGGAAAGCCGGAGGTGCGTCATGCCAGAAAACTCCGTTTCACCGACCCGGTGGTTCAAGAGCAGCTTCAGCGGCCCCAACGGCAACGCGTGCGTCGAGATCGCCGTGCTGCCGGACGGGATCGCGGTGCGCGACAGCAAAGATCCAAGCGGCCCGATGCTCCGGTTCACGGTTCAGGAGTGGTCCGCGTTCCTGGCCGGGGTGCGGGCCAACGAGTTCGACCTCTGGTAAGCCATGCCCCCGCGGCCGGCCGCGGGGGTCTGGAACCGGGGCGCGCAGAATTTTGCTCTCAGGGAATTGCGAAATGCAATTTGCCGTCGTAGCGTCTAAGAGAACTGAGGAGCCTCCGATGCCAAGGGGTGCTGTGGTCCGAAGATTCGTCCGCGTGGCACGCCACCGCCTCGGAACACTTGGCGGGCTACAGCGCCTGGCATTCCTGTCCTGTGTCGTCCTGACGGTCTGGGCCTGGTGGGCGGCGCAGGAGAGCGGGTACGCCGGGCTGCCCGTGAACGTGCTGGCGCAGATCACCGGAGACCTGGTCCTCATGGGGCTGCTGGCCCCGGCGGTGCGGCTGGCCGGGCCGGAATGCACCGAGAACGCGGCGCCGATGCCGTCGCACGGCCGCTCCCTGGCCACGGCGCGGCACTGTGTCCAACTCCTCGATTCGCCGACCCTGCTGCGGCAGCTGTGCGACGACGGCAGCACTTCGCTGGTGCGCGACCTGCGCACCGCGCTGGCGAACGACATCCGTGTCGAGATCCTGCTGCCGGACCCAACCGGCCAGGCAGGGCGTGTGGCGGCCAGCCGCCTGGGGATCGAACCGGGCGGGTACGGGCGGCGTCTTACGCGTCTGCTCGACGAGCTCGGTACGGGACTGGCGCAGGCCCAGTGGAGGGGACTGGACCTGCGCCTGTATCCCGATCCCGTCGATGTCTGCTTCATCCGGTGCGACGAGAGCATCTGGGTGTCGATGCACCCGAACAGCCAGGCACGCACGCCCAACTACTTCCCGCTCGACCGACGCTGCGGCACAGCTGCGCTCTTCCAGACCTACTTCGAACGCCTGCACTCCGCGGCGCAGCCGCCAGCGTGCGGCGACCGTCTTCCGCAGCAGCCGACCCGCGACATCGGGACCCGTCTGGAGCACCGCATGGACGAGAGGTGGCGATGAGCCGATGCCGGCGCGGCAGGAGACGTTCGAGATCCGCCTCCTCGGGACGGTGGAAGCGCTCAGCCATGGCCGCAGGCTGCGGCTCGGCGGGACCCGACAGCGCGGCATCCTCGCGGGCCTCCTGCTGCATCCGGGACAGACCGTGCCCAAACGACGGCTCATCGAGTACGCCTGGCCCGTCGATCCGCCCGCGACGGCCGAGGACCTCGTCGTCGCCTATCTGTCCCGGCTTCGCAAGATCCTGAACGCGGATGGCGAGCGCGTCGCGCTGATGGCGACCCGCCCGGGATTCCGCGCGGAATGCGATCCTGAGACTGTGGACGCCCACCGGTTCACCGCTCTGGTCCGCCGGGGCGAAAACGAATGCGCCAACGGCGATGAGGAGCGAGCCGTCCTCCACCTCCAGTCAGCGCTGGACGCGTGGCATGGGAACAGCACCGCCATGGCAGATCTCGACACCAGCTGGCTGCGCTCGCGGGCCGCTGCGCTCGAGAACCGGCGCCTTGAGGCTCTCGAACTGCTCGCCGGCCTCCACCTCGACGCCGGTCAGCCCGGTCGCACCGTGGCGCTGCTGCAGGATGTCGCACCGATGCATCCGGAACGCGAGAACCTCACGGTCCGGTTCGTCAACGCCTTGGCCGCCAACGGAGAGCCCGTCCGCGCCGCCCAGGTAGCCGCGGACTGTACCCAGGCGCTGCTGTCTCTAGGGCAGGAACCGGGCGCCGCACTGCGCGGTGCCCACACCGCCGCACTGAAAGGGCAGCCGCCTGCAGCGCACTCACGTTCTCTGAACCCACGCCACCAGCTCCCGGCCGACTCACGAGCCTTCACGGGACGTCTGGACGAACTCACTATCTTGGAGCAGGCGACCGCGGCCGTACCCGAGGAGCTCGCGACGGCCGAAGCCGCGATCTGCGCCATCGACGGCATGGGAGGCGTAGGCAAGAGCACCCTGGCCGTCCATCTCGCGCATCGGCTCGCCGACCGGTATCCGGACGGCCAACTGTTCATCGATCTCCACGGCTACACCCAGGGCTACGCGCCGCGCGAGGCCGGAGACGCCCTGGAGGTCCTGCTGCGTGCCCTCGGCGTGCCGCCGGGCCGGATACCGCGAGACCCCGACGAGCGCGCGGCCGTGTACCGGGAGCGGCTCGCCGGCACCAGGACGTTGATCGTGCTGGACAACGCGAGCAGTGAGGCCCAGGTCGTCCCGCTGCTGCCGGGGAGCCCGGGCTGCTTGGTCCTGGTCACCAGCCGCAAGCGGCTGAAAGCCCTGGACGACGCCCACTGTCTGTCGCTCGAACCGCTACCGCCGGCCGACGCCTTCGCTCTGTTCCGCGCTTCTGCAGGCCATGGTCGCACCGTGCTCGATGGCCCCGCTGTCGAGGAGATCGTCGCACTGTGCGGGCAACTGCCGCTCGCGGTGCGCATCGCGGCCGCGCTGCTTCGCCACCGACCCACCTGGGGACCAAGGCATCTCGCCCAACTGCTCCGGGACGAACACCACCGCATCAAGGCCCTGACCGACGGCGAACGCGATCTAGAGGCCGTGTTCAGTCTGTCGTACGGAGGGCTGACAGCGGCCCAACGACGTGCCTTCCAGCAGCTTTCTCTCTTGCCCGGACCCGACGTCGACGTCTACGCCGCGGCCGCGCTCTTCGACGGCGGCCTGCGCACCACCGCACGTTTACTCGAGGAGCTGGTCGACCACAACCTCCTGAGCCAGCCCGTCCCCGACCGCTACCAGTTCCACGATCTCATCAGGATCCACGCCCGCTCCCGTGCCGAGGATGGCACCCCGCAGCAGCGCGACGCCGCGCTGGGGCGCGTCCTCGACTACTACCTCGGCACGGCCTGTTCCGCCGACCGGCACCTCGCCCGCCGCACGGTCCCCTCCCCGACAACCGTCGACACCCCGCCGCGTCATCAGCGTCCCATGGCCAACCGTGAGGCCGCCGCGTCCTGGGTGCGTGCCGAGCTGCCTAATCTCTTCGCTAGCGTCGATCTCGCGCGCGGACTCGGCCGCCGACGCCATGTGGTCGGCATGTCTGTGGCCTTACACGGATATCTGTACATCGAGGGGCCGTGGACCTACGCGCTCACCCTGCACTCCGAAGCGGCGGAGCACGCCTCCCGAAGCGGCGACCTCCTCGGGCAGGCCACCGCACTGCATGGTCTCGGCCGGATTCATCGAATGCTCGGCGAGTATCCGGCGGCGACGGCCGCCCACCGCGAGGCACTCGAACTGTACGAACGCCTGGACCACCGCCTCGGACAGGCCAACGCCTTGGACAGCCTGGGCAGGATCTGCTGGCTCACGGCTGAGTACACCGGTGCGCGTACGAACCTTCAGCGGGCGCTGGAGGTGTTCGAGGAGGTCGGGGATCTCTTGGGCCAGGCCGGCGCGCTCAACGGTATCGGCCGCGTCTGCCAGCTGACCGGCGCGTACAAGGACGCGATCAGCGCGCATGAGCGCGCATTGCGACTCTGCCGACAGGCAGGCGATCCGATCGGGCAAGCGACGGCTCTCAACGATCTCGGCCGTGCGCTCGGCCGAACCGGGGATCTCGCGGCGGCGGCAGAGATGCAGGAGGCCGCGCTCGACCTCTACCGGAGCGCGAACCACCGCGTCGGCATCGCCAACGCGCTGAACGACATCGGCCGCATCCGGCACCGCAGCGGGGAGGACGAGGCGGCTGTCACCGCGCACCGGCGGGCCCTGGCGCTCTACCGCGAAATGGGTCACCGCCTCGGACAAGCCGCCGCGCTCACCGATCTGGGGCGAGCACTGTGCGGCACTGCAGACCGCACGGCCGCCGCGGAAGCCCTGGACACGGCACTACGCTACTTCCGTGACCTCGGCGACATGCAGGGCGAGGCAGCCGCGCTCAACGGCCGGGCCGCGGTCCTGCTCGCAACCGGTGCCGTGCACGAAGCGGGTGTACTGTATGCCTCCGCACTCGCTCGGGCCCGCGAGGTCTGCTCCCCGTTCGACGAAGCCGAGGCGCTCGAGGGGGTGGCCGCGAGCCACCGTGCCGCCGGCGATCTCGACAGCTCCGCCGAGTGTCTGCGCGCGGCAACGCGGATCCTTCAGAGCCTCGGGGTCTTGGAAGGTGGATGAATCGCATACATGGGACCGGGCCAGTAGGAGCGCGTGGTGATTGAGGCGATCAGTCCGGTGGTGCGAAGTCGGCGGCTCGCGACCGCCCTCCGGGGGCTCCGCGCGGCCTCGGACCGAACCATCGAAGAGGTCGCCATGCATATGGAGTGCTCGGCGGCAAAGATCAGTCGGATCGAGAACGGTCTGGTCACCATCCGTATCCAGGACGCGCGAGATCTGCTCGACCTCTACGGGGTTCACGGGGCCGATCGTGAGAGTCTGCTGGACTTGGTCCGGCAGGCGAAGAGCCGGGGCTGGTGGCACCCTTACCTCGACCTGATGGCCGACGGTTTCGACCGCGTCATCGGCTTCGAGGCGGAGGCCACCGTGATCCGGATGCTCGAAGCCCGGCTGGTCCCCGGGCTGCTGCAGACCCGAGACTACGCGACCGCTTTGATGTCCTCACGCCGCGACGTGCCCGCGGCCAAGGTCGAGCGGCTGGTCCGGCTGCGCATGGAACGTCAGACCGTGTTGCACCGTGCCGACCCGCCCAGGTTTCACCTGGTCCTCGACGAAGCCGCGCTGCGCAGGCGAGTCGGCGCGCCCGCCCTGATGCGCCGACAGTACGCACGGCTCCTCGACGAGGCGGACACTGCGGCCGTGACCGTCCAGGTGCTGCCGCTAACAGCGAAACCCCATCAGGCCCCGGGCTACTCCTTCACCATCTTCGGGTTCGGTGATCCGGCCGACCCGGACCTCGTCTTCGAAGAGCGGTTGGAGGGCACGAGCTTCGAGGAATCGGTCGAGACTGTCGGCCGCTATCGCGTGGCGTTCGATCACGCTGCATCGTGTGCGCTGGATCCGGGCTCGTCACTGGAGTTCCTCGCTGAGATCGCGGAGCGATGCCGGTGACGATCGGCTCTGACCGAGCGTCAGCGGGGATCCAGGTCCAACAGCGCTCCATCATGCATCGGTGGCTGGTGCTCTCTTCGGCGGCGATATGCAATGTGAGGCCCGCAGCACTACACCGAGTCAGGGTGGTCTTCGTGGCGATCGCCAGCACCTAGCGCGGCGGCCAGATTCCTGCCGACAGTCCTGGTAAGCCGATGGTCGGCGCCGAGAACTCGACGACACGCATCAAGGGTCTTTTCATATAGCGGGAAGGCTTCGTCCAACTCCCCCGCCTTCCGGAGGGCGTGAGCGAGATTGGCACAGGTCGTGAGCGTGGCGAGGTGGTCTTCGCCAAGGATCCGGATCCGGTCGGCCAGGGTCTGTCGGTACAGCGGAATCGCCCGGCGAGGGTTTCCTGCCGCGCTGTAGGCGGAAGCCAGGTTGTGGCGCGCGGTGAGCGTGTAAGGATGATCCGCGCCCAGGACTCGGTGATATTCCTCAAGCGCGTGCTTCTGGAGGGGGATCGCCCGCGAGAAGTCCCTAGCCGCCTTGTACGCGGACGCAAGGCTGTTGCGTGCCGCCAGGGTGTCGGGGTGGTCCTCGCCGAGTTCCCGAAGCCGGTCGTCGAGATTGCGCTCGTGGAGCGGTACCGCGCGGTCATGAAGTCCTGCTGCTCGGTATGCGATCGCGAGGTTGCCTCGGGAGCTGAGCGTGTCCGGGTGGTCCTCGCCGAGCACTCTGGTCCGGTCTGCCAAATTCCGTTCGAGCAGGCTGATCGCTCCGGTAAAGTCTCCGGCCGCCCGCCGGGCGTTGGCGAGGTTGTTACGTGCGGTCAGCGTGGCCGGGTTGTCCTCGCCGAAGACTCGGCGGTAGTCGTCGCACGATTGCTCATAGAGAGGCAGAGCTCGACCGAGTTGCCCTGCCGCCTTGAGGGCAGAGGCGAGATTCGCCAGGGAAGCGAGTGTTTCAGGGTGGTCGTTCCCGAGCACGCGGCGGCAGTCAGCGAGGTTACGTTCGTGAAGGGCGGTCGCCTGTTCGACGTCTCCAGCGCTCACGAGTCCTGAGGCGAGGTCGGCGCGGGCGGCGAGAGTGTCCCGGTGGTCCTCGCCGAGTTCCCGGAGTCGGGTCGCAAGGATTCGCTTCTGGAGCGGGATGGTCTGGTCCAGGTTGCCCGCGGCCTGGTGGGTACCGGCAAGGTTCGCCAAGTCGGTGAGGGTGTCGGTGTGGCCCTCACCGAGGATGCGGCATCGCTCGGCATAGATGTGTTCGAGCAGCGGGATCGCGCGGTGGAGATCGCCCGCTTGTTCGTACGCGACTGCGAGGTTGTTGCCGTAAACCAGCACGTTGGGATGATCCGCGCGCAGCAGTTGCAGCGACCCCTGGTATGTACGCGCCAGGTACCGAATCGCTTGGTCCACCGCGCCCTGGCGGAGCGCGAATCTCCCCGCATCGTTCAGGACCCACAACGTGTCCGGAGTATCGGTTTCTGGGGTTCCATTCTCGCTCAAGGCGTCGACGTGCGGCATCAGACGCTGGTACCTCGGCCAGGTCCCCAGATCCTCTGGATCGCCGGGGAGCCCGCCCCGCAACAAGGTGGCGGCTCGGTCGCGAGCCTGGTCGACGACTTCGGGCGTACGGTGGGGATCTGCGGGGTCAGGGGTGCGGGTAACGGCCTGGACGAGACGATGTACCGAGAGCAGCACCTCAGGGGCCGGATCATTCGGCTCGGGTCGTAGGTGGACGACCATGTTGTACGCGGCCAGCTGATTGATCGCCCGCCCCAGCGCCGGCTGCTCGGCAAGCCCGTCAAGCAGATCGGAGGGAATCGCATCCGGGGCAAACCACGCCAGCACCCGGAGCACCTGTCCAGCCAGCGGGGTGTCGGCGAGCCGGTCGAGGGTGACGCGCCATACCCGGGCGACGGTTCGTTCAGGGTCGGTGTCCTCATCGCCGAGCGCGTACATCTCCGCCGGGTACCGGTCCAGCAGCCGCAAGTACTCCCGGGCGTCCGGTCCACGTACGCCCTGGTTCTGCGCCATATAGGCTCCGGCCTGCACGAGGGCGAGGGGCAGGAACCCCAGCCGCTCGCACAACAGAGCTCCACCGTCCAACCGTTCAGGCATGGTGCCCGCCGTCGCAGCCAGCAACGCGAGGGCTTCGCTCGGCGCCAGCACATCCAAGCGCAACGGCGTGGCACCGATACGGGACCAACCGACCGCCGTACGGCTGGTGACCAGTACCCGGCCCTGCTGGGTGCCCGTGGCCGCCAGTAGCGCATCGAGATCGCTCGCGGCGACGACGTTGTCGAGAACAAGCAGCCAGCCCGAGTGCGCAGCCAGCCATCCGGTTGCGCGCGCCGCCAGCGCCTCGGTGGGAAGAGAACTGCCCAACTGGGGCTCGAGGCCAAGGGCGAAGCGAGCCAAGCCCGCCTCGATACCTGCCAGATCTTCCGCGCTGATCCACACCACCTGCGAGTACTCGCCAGCGTGAGTGAGCGCGTATCGGGCCGCCAGAGCACTCTTCCCGATCCCGCCGAGCCCGTGTACCGCCTGCACGACGACCGGGCCCGCCGACAGTGCGCGTTCCAGCTCGGCCAACTCATGCTCGCGCCCGACGAAGAGCGGCACCCTTCCGGGAATTCCCACCGGTCCAGCGGTCGCGGCAACCTCGGCGACCGGGGGCAGCGGCCCGAACACCTCGAGGCCAAGCGACGAGCAGCTGAGTGCGGCGGACATCGTTCCCGCCCCTGATGGGCCCTCAACCCGCTGGTCGCCTGGCGGCGGCCCGGTATCACTCGGACGCCCGGCCGCGAACTCGCGCAGCACCGCAACGGCGACCGACGCCGCGCGCGCCGCAGCCTGGGGCTGTCCGCCGGCTGCGTCGGCCGCATGCTTCCGGCCGTCGGCCTTGTCACTAATGCCCCGTACCGTGAGCATCGCGAGCCCCCGGTTGAGATGCGCGGCCTGCGCCACTCCGGCGCTCTCCATCTCCACCGCGGCCGCGTCGTTGAAGTGCTCGTGCAGTTGCCTGACCAGCGGAGTATCCCGCGAGTTGAGCACCACCTCCCCGGACGCCACCGGCGCGAAGTGCACCCGGATCGACACGCCCGCCGCGCCGTCCGGTCCCCACATGCCGACGGCGTCGAGGTGCTGGGCGAGATCCAACAGCTCGTGGTCGGCCTCGAAGGCACGTGGCCGCGCCAGGGACCGCCCGTCCTGCTCCTTCGCCCCGTGGACCGCGTACACCCGAGTGGCTACGACGACGTCGCCAAGGTCGATGTCATCCTTGAGCCCACCGGCCACCCCGACGAACATCACCGCCGCCGGCTCGAACGCCTCGATTGCCCGCTCCGCAATCACTCCCGCGGACGCGTTGCCCTGGCCGGTGCGCACCAGGGCCACTGGCAGACGCACCCCAGGGAGGACGCCCACCTCGAACCCGGTTCCACCACGCTGGTGTGCGATGCGCCGTACGTCCACGAGATGCGCACGCATCGCCTTGTATTCCAGGTTCAAAGCGGTCAGCACTACTACACCCTGTGCGGACCCGCTCTCTCGCGCCCACATCTCGGCCTCCCCCAACACTGCGAACAAAAATCCATGCGCAGCAATGCGGCGAGCCTACACGCGCGGAGTGATCGAGGAAGACCCGTCAGTCACGCCAGCCGTAGATTGGGCTCGCCCCGTACACCGCCGGCACGAACGTGCCCTGCCGGAAACGTTGTACGTCCACTCAGGGCTTACAGCCGTGGGTGGCGGTGAACTAGCTGGCGTCATCAACATGCCTTGCACCCTCGGTGAAGTGCCTCATCTGTCATCGTCACCGAAATGGCGACGCTGACGAAGATCGACGACCATTGAAGGGTGTCCACGACTGAAAACACTTCCTTGCCACCTGCAAGCCCCCCGTCTGGGGGCCGCTTGGGGGCCGCACGGGATACACGATCATGAACGACTTGCCGGTGGAAACCCGCCACGCCCGGCTCGCCGAGGCGGCATTGTGTGCGTGACGTGCGGAAACGGCTGACCCACGGACCACTGGTCAAGTGCGGCAGTGACGCGGTGCGATACATCACTCCGGGCACCACCAGAGGTACGATTCGGCACCAAGTCAGAGCCCCTCGCCTGGCCTACGAACCCGACGACAGTACCGTCCGCCGGGCGTTCTCCTCTCCATGGCGGACCTCGTCCGGGC
>Ga0105238_10001672_pt1 | contig 22292 bp, 25 predicted proteins | sample KBSC34metaG_FD_81526 | JGI IMG/M metagenome (GOLD analysis project Ga0105238, IMG submission 81526) | Corn rhizosphere microbial communities from Kellogg Biological Station, Michigan, USA - KBS C3-4 metaG | ecosystem: Host-associated > Plants > Roots > Rhizosphere > Soil | place: Michigan, USA...
AAAACAAATGACTGGAATAGTAGAAGTGAGCAGTAACGTCACCACACGGGCAGAGTGGCCGGGAATCGTATCCAGATTTCAGCTGGTCATCCTGGCAACCCACAGAAGCAAGCAACTCTTACAAGGCGCCGAGCCGCGGATTGTAGCCAGCCGCCTGAAACGAAGGAATACGAGCATTGCGCTAGAGGAATTGAGGAGAGGTCTAATACCATTCAAACCCCTCACAGGGGAAGCGGCTCAAACCATGGCAGGAAATATGTCGAGCGTCGAATTGACTGAAGTTCGACCTTAGAACTAGTCAGGGCTATTCATGTTGTACCCGCAATTGGAAGAAAGATTACAAGCGTCAGAGCATGCATTGAATAGAGCCACGAGCGAAAGCATCGTCGAGCAGTGCAAACAATATCTCACGCTACTCGCCGAATACCGAAGCCGCCTTTACGAGTTGCAGGGAACGCCTGTAAGTCAACACTCCGCCTCCCCTTCCCTGACCGAAGTAGTTCCGGATCGGACAACGATTCGTGAAGCGATAGAAAGAACCACGCTCGCGCGAAATAGAACTCAACGGCTTCTGCTCTCGTTCACCACCGTTAGCGGATATGAGGCAGTAGAGATATTTAATCAGCGGAAATACGAAGGACATGACGACTGGGAATTGCGAGCGAGCGGAATTAAATTTCGTGGCGGAGACGATACCGATCTGTTGACGATCCAGGAAGCCGTCGACCTTGCCGGCCTGCTTCGACGAGAAGACTACGTCGCACACAACGCCCTTTAGCGCCTGCCTGGCTCTATCCCCCGTTTCGGTGGAATTCGACTACATAAAGAACGGCTGAGTCTCAACAATCCTTAAGGTTTCGCCTGCAAAGCTGGCAACGGCTTCCGGTTCGTCGTCATAAACATCGAAGACCGTTAAAAGATTTGTGACTGTCATGAGTTGTTGGACGCTCTCGGTCATATGCATTAGCTTGAGCGCGCCACCTTTTTCGTCGAGAGTTACGTGGCTTGAAACAAGCTCGCCCAACCCAGCCGAATCAATGTGCTTTACCAAGGCGAGGTCCAAAAGAACCTGGGTCTTTCCTTCTCGAGCAAGGCAACGAATCGATTCGTACAACGCCATGGCGCCGCGAATTCTCTCCCTGCCCTTCAGATCAAGAATCGTCACATCTTCGACCCTGCGCTCATTGAGATAAAGATTAATCATTTGCGTTTCATTCCAAGCTTAGGATGGTCATTAGCATTTGCGGTCAGGGGCGGGACATTGCCCGCCCCTCCGCGGGGGGAACATCGATCTGCTTTACACCGCGATACGGTTGAGTTCTGTCGCCGAATTCGCTTTCAACTTTAAAGTAACTTGTCGTCCAAACATTTCTTGCTCTCTGTTATTGAGCTGTTGACTTCAGGTGATCTGGAAAATTCCAGAGGAGCTGAGAAGGGAGTAAGCGGACTCGATTCGCATGTCACCTTATGCTAACGATGAATATATGTCAAATACAGGATATATTGCGTTTATACATTATTTATCGTGGTGACAAAATATCACACAAGCGAAACACATCATATCCGGTCTACATAAGTGTGCTGGCGCACAGACCGTTGGCATTTCCAGTTGTATACCTATACACGAGCCCCAATTGCTCCGACTAAGAAACTGATGATTAGAGAATTCGAAATGCGCAACGAAGTGATGAATGAAAAACGAGCGACCGGTATTAACTGGCACACCGCAATTTTTATAGGACTCTTGCATATTGGAGCAGTGGCCGCACTGTTTTTCTTCAGTTGGCAGGCGCTGGTGGCCGCGATAGTGCTCTGGTGGATTTCTGCCAGCCTGGGCGTCGGCATGGGTTTTCACAGACTCTTAACTCATCGTGGTTATAAGACGCCAAAAATAGTGGAATACTTTCTGACGTTTTGCGGCACACTCGCGCTCGAGGGCGGACCAATCAACTGGGTTGTCACGCATCGCATCCACCACGCGCACGCAGATGCGCCGGGTGATCCACACACTCCGCGCGATGGCGGCTGGTGGGCGCACATCGGATGGATGCTCACTGGTACGGCGCAGCAGTTTGACAGGCCGGTGATGGAGCACTATGCCCCCGATCTTATGAAAGACCGGTTTCATGTATGGCTGAACCGATTTTATTGGTTGCCGCTGGTTTTGCTTAGTGTGGCGTTGCTGGCTTTCGGCGGCTGGTCGTACGTGATGTGGGCGGTTTTCTTTCGCGTCACGTTTAACTTGCATGCGACCTGGCTGGTCAACTCAGCGACGCACATGTGGGGCGAGCGTCGGTTCTCAACCAGCGATGACTCCAGGAACAACTGGTGGGTCGCGCTACTGACCTTTGGCGAAGGCTGGCACAACAATCACCATGCATACCCAACTGCGGCAAGGCATGGACTGGCCTGGTATGAGATCGACATGAACTGGTGGGGTATTCGCGTCATGCAGTTTCTGGGGCTGGCGAGGGCGATCAAATTAGTCAGTGTGGCTCAACGTTTCCTGCATGATGGAGTTGGGTCGGGCAAAAGAGAGACGGCGACCTGAGGTTTTAATGGACAAGAAGAACGACATGAACCCGATCATTTTGGTAGTGGAGGATATCCAGGAAACCCGCGAGGGCATTGAAAAGCTGCTTCTCGTGGATGGCTACCGGATAGCGTTGGCCAGAGATGAACAAGATGGAATAGAGAGCGCTCGACGACAGCGGCCCGACTTGATTCTCGTAAGTCTGGCCGGCATACCACGCGAAGTGATTCTTTCCGCCCGCCGTGTTCGAGAAAGAGCTGCGATAGCAGAGGATGTGCCGGTTGTTGTCTTCTGCATAGACGATATCGCTCAGGGTGATGAGGTCGCGATCGGCGAAAACGTACATCTTACGCGCCCTGATAATTTCAATCAGTTGAGAAGCCTTCTCGCGCGATTGCTGCGCAGGATTCCCAAAGCTGCTTGAGTGAAAGGCTACCGAAGCCGAAAGAAGAAAGATGACGATTACTAAAAGCATCGCTTATGTTTTTATCCTGTTACTGTTTCCCATCGTCATCGGCCTGGACGTACAGGCCCAGCCGCAGCCTAACCGTAATAACACCCGTCACGTCGGCAACATGCTGCAACAACTTGAACGAAGTTCGAGCAGATTCCGCAACAGTCTGAATGTGGAATTGGTTCGGCGGAGCGTCGACCAAACGCGGCCTCAAAATGACATCAGCAACTTCCAGGCTGACTTTGATCTCGCTATTAAGGAGTTCAGGGATCAGTTCACTCGGAGGCTTGCGGTTTCGTCCGACGTCGAGGCCGTCTTGCAAAAGGCGTCGCCCATCAACAGTTTCATATTGCAAAATACCTTAAATCCCAGGGTCAGGAATGACTGGGCGTCGGTGCGAACGAATCTGAACACGCTGGCAACTGCCTATGGAGTCAGTTGGCAATGGAACCAACTGACTGCGATAAAGGTTGACTCAAATCGATCGTTCCGGCTATCCGAAAGTGAACTCACTCTGCTAATTCAACAGATCGAAAATGGCGGCGACAAGTTTCGTGTAAGTCTTACCGATGCTTTTGGCCGGCGGCCTTATGATCGCACTCGAAGCGAAGGCAATATGAATGATGCTCTTCGCGGTTTTAAAAGGGCGACCGATCAAATCCGCATTCGCTTCGATGCGAGGCAATTGGTTTCGGATGACGTCCAGCGTCTGCTCGATCTGGCCCAACCCCTCGAAAATTTCATGCGTGCTAATGCGTTTACAGACAGCGCCCGGGACGATTGGTCAGCATTGCGCACGAACCTAAACCTCCTGGCCAACGCGTATAACATCTCACCGAGTTGGATAAGCACTCCCACTTCACAAACCGGGTACAAGGGCGCGAATCGCCTGACCGGAACTTTTAGATTGGATTCCGCTCGTAGTGACAACCCGCGCGACAAAGCGCAGCGCGCCACTCAGAATTTGCGCGCCTTCGAACGCCAGGAAGTCGCTGACCAAATTCTGGCGCGACTTGAATCCCCTGAGATGCTGATGATCGAGCGCCGCGGTATAACGATGACTATTGCCTCTTCGCTAGCGCCAAAATCAACATTTGAGGCGGATGGCCGTGAGCGACAGGAACAACTTCCCAACGGTAGATGGACCAAAGTGACAGCGACGTTGCGTGGAGAACAATTGGTAGTGAGTTCGAACGGCTACAAAGAGAATGATTTCAATGTCACCTTCGATGCAACGGAAAACGACAACAGTCTGCGAGTGCGACGACAGATCTATTCTGACCGGCTAACTCAACCAGTTGTCGTCGATAGTGTTTATAACCGCACTGCCGATGTCGCAGAGTGGAACGTCTATAACGATTCGCGGTCCGTTTTGGGAAACGCCATGAGCGGCGCCATCGCCGGCGGTGGTAAAGGAGCAGGCACGGAACTAACAATTCGATCAAGCGGGCCAAGGTAGGCCGTTGATTAATCTCAAGTGGAATGCGGTGATATAAAGGAGAAAGAAAATGTTGTGGACAATATTGGTGGTATTAGTGATCTTGTGGTTACTGGGTTTCGTCAGTCACGTGGGTGGGAATCTCATTCACATCCTGTTGGTAGTGGCTGTGATCGTGTTGATATACAACCTGGTCGCTGGGCGTCGTTCAATCTAGGCCGACCCTGGTCCAACATCGCTATCGGGGACAAACCCGATGTCAAGTTCTAACGGGCGATGTCTGAATCGAAATCTTCTCTGCGATCCTCTGCGTATCCCTGCGATCTCTGCGTTGAAATAATCCATTAACGCAGAGATACGCAGAGGATCGCAGAGAAACCGATCAAGTTCGTGTAACGTTCTGTTCGAAATGAAAGATCTTTTATGAGCGATATCTTTGCTATGCAACGAGCGAACGGCGATTGGTTTGCACTTGACCATCATGGAGGTCTATGCGTGCCGTTATTCCACAGCATTCATGACGCCATGATGGCCCGCTTGCATAACTTTGGATTACTGCTTTTCAAGCCGGTAGTGATTGATACTCTCTTTCTCAAAAAAATCGCACCCTTACCCGGCGAAGAGGCGGTGGACTTTTGCATGGTGGACGATCCATTTGCTAGTTTGAACAGTGGTAGCATCGTGGGACGCCGAGAGCTTGCCTTGTTGATTCGTCCTGACGAGCACGAACGCATCGAGCATAACGGAAATACCTTGTCTGCCTCGTTTCAAAGTAACCACGAAGCAGTTGAGACCTGGGAGGATGAAGGGGGCCAAACCGCAAAGTTGCCTAATGTGTGATGAATAAGAGCTATGCGATTAATTGAAATAGCAGTAGGCGTAATATTGTTAGGTGGTGCAGCATGGACTACGGTTAGAACTTATAAAGGGCGCGGCATGTCGTCGATTCTCGTCCTCGTGTTCGCCGTATTCCTCGTCGCTCTGGGTTTGTGTTTTCTCTTTGGCGCCTTTGGCGAGTTCTTCCGTAACTTGAGGTTCGGGAGTGAGTGGCTCAGATGAACCTGAGCACAGAGGAGCTATTCCGCAGTTTCATCTTTTTCATCCTGCGGATTTCCCTTATTACCTTCTGAACTATCGCTCATAAAAAGTGGAGACGGAGATTGCTTTAAGCCGCTTTTAGACACCGGCTCATCATCCTCAACTCCGTGTTTGAACTCGGCAGAATTTGTGTCGACGTCATGTTCTATATGTCCGCTCACCGCTCGCTCCTTACAGTTTTCTCTGTGCAACCTCTGTGTTCTCTGTGTCTCTGTGGTTGGAGATTGCTTAGGAAAAAACAACCACAGAGACACAGAGAACACAGAGGTTGCACAGAGAAGAACTCTTACACACGCCAGGAAATTCATCCGTGCGGTAACACACACAGATATAATCTCTTTTGGTTGATATGTGTGCTACTGCACATACACGTCCTTCCCAATGCGCTTTAATCGTAATCCGTCCCCGTATTCTACTGCGATAAGCATATCATGCAGTTACGGCTTCAGATGTTGCACTTGAGTGCGCTCTGATGCTGGGGGCCATTTTGAAAAGGGAGACTTATGAAAACAGATCAATTGCAAAACAGAATCGGGACCGCCTTTCTGGTGTTCTCAATACTGTTTGGAACCGGGATCGCCTTGAGCCTGAATGCTCACGCACAGACTCCAGACGATCGTTACACTCGAGACCGTGACCGCAACAACGGAGATCAAGATCGACGTGGTCGCGACTGGGATCGTTACGGAAACTATGGCGGCTCCGCGGACCTCCGTCGCACCGCTCTGACTGCCGGCTATGACGAAGGCGTCAGAGAAGGCCGCAAAGATCGCGGCAGTCGCACAGATGTCCGCAACCTGAGCAGCTATCAGAGAGCTACGAGAGATTACAGTCCTCGTCTCGGCGATCGTGAACTCTACCGTCGCTACTTCCGCGAAGCATTCGAAGACGGATATAACAGCGAGAGTTATGGTCGAGACAATAGAAATCGTGGTGATTGGAACAGAGATCGTGACCGCAACGACAACAGAAACGATCGCCGCGGCCGCAACGATGATGGTTACGGCAACTACGGAGGCTCATTCCAGTTGCGTCAAACCGCTCTGAATGCCGGTTTTAACGAGGGCGTGAAACAAGGTCGCAAAGATCGTAGTTCGCGCAACAACAATGGCTACCAGCGCCAGAATGCCTACCAGCAGGCCACCAAGGATTACAGCTCCAGTCTCGGAGACCGCGAGTTGTACCGCCGCTACTTCCGTGAGGCATACGAACACGGCTATGAGGATGGCTATTCCGGCAACTAATCAATCTTTGGTGTAGTCGACTGCTAAGCAACCGGTCGAGGCGAATTCTCTCATCGCCCTCGACAGTTTGTTTAAGTGTTCTCCCATGAAAATTCCAACTGAACCAATCGGAAGTATTCCTCGACCACTTTCATTACTCGAAGCAATCGGAGATCGAGATGGAACGGACCCGGCATTGACTCCGCTCTACGAGGCAGCTATTCGCGACACCATCGAGCGGTTTGAGGCCACCGGATCGCCGGTGGTGACAGATGGCGAGCAACGGAAGTATCACAACTTCTGGACTTACGCCGTGCATGGCCTCGAGAACACAGCCCCTGACGGTTTCAAGATTCCTTTCAGCGCGGGACATACGCGTCGCATGCCTCGGCTAACGGCTGGACCTTTCCGCTACAAGCGAACGGCTGACCGTTACCTTGATCTCGCCCTGAGTTACGCCCACGTGCCGGTTAAGCAAGCAGTCATCTCGCCTTCCGCTCTTAGTCTTATGTACCCGCCGGAAGAGATTCCCGATTATACACGAGAGCAATTCATTGACGACTTACTGCGCGAGCACGAAGCCGAGGTTCGCGCCTGTCTGCTTAAGGGCGCGCACAAGGTGCAGATCGACTTCACCGAGGGACGACTGGCAATCAAGATGGATTCTTCCGGAAACTTGCTCCAAAGTTTTATCGACCTCAACAACCTGGCCCTATCGCGTTTTAACGCAGAAGAGCGAATGCGAATTGGCGTGCACACTTGTCCGGGAGGTGATCGCGATTCGACGCATAGTGCAGAAGTGGGCTATGCAAAACTCTTACCTCACCTGTTCCAGTTAATGGCCGGGAATTTCTATATCGCACTAGCCGGCGAAAAGAATCGTCTCGAGGTCTTGAAAACCATTCGTGCCCACATGAAGCCAGACCATCGCGTATTCGTCGGAGTCGTCGCACCGATGGATCCAGCGATTGAAACGCCCGAAGAAGTTTGCGAGCGCGTGCTTGAGGCAGCGGAGTACATTCCGGTAACGCAACTGGGTACAACAGACGATTGCGGTTTCTCTCCCTTCAGCGACGACACTTCCAGGACGCGCGATACGGCGTTCGCAAAAATCCGGGCGCGCGTGGCGGGAACTGCCATGGCCTCTGAATTGCTCAGAGATCGTTGATGTCGACAAAAAACGATGAGGAACAACGACTTCGTTCGGTTGTTCAACAGAATGCCCAGACTATTCACCTCGCCCGACGCCGAGCCGACGATGCTTTGCGTAAAGAGTCCGACTGGTTACGAGTCACACTTTCGAGTATAGGTGATGCAGTTATCACTACCGACGTTGAAGGTCGTGTGACCTTTATGAACCCGGTGGCCGAATCCCTCACCGGCTGGGCCCAAGCCGAGGCGATGGAACGCCCACTACCCGATATCTTCCAAATCCTTAACGAAGAGACCCGCCAACCCGTCGAGAATCCTGCGCTACGAACATTGAGGGCCGGCGCCGCTGTAGGACTTGCAAATCACACTATTCTCATTGCGAAAGACGGCACGGAATGTCCCATTGACGACAGCGCCGCACCGATTCGGAACGAACAAGGCGAAGTTGTCGGCACCGTGCTGATATTTCGAGATATTTCTGAACGCGAGCGAATGGAACTAGAGCGCGAGCGACTGCTCGCCGCCGCTAAGGCAGCGCAAAAGGAAGCTGAACAAGCAAATCGGCTTAAAGATGAGTTTCTCGCCACGGCTTCCCATGAATTACGTACGCCATTGACCGCAGTGGTTGGCTGGTCGCGCTTGCTGCGCACCGGAAAGCTGGATGCTGAGAATAGTGCGCGCGCTTTGGAATCGATTGAGCGGAACGCCACTCTCCAAACCAAACTGATTGACGATCTTCTCGACGTCTCCCGTATCATCACGGGCAAACTCACTCTTGATCGACGCCCGCTTGAAATCGCTCACGTCGTCAGCGATGCCGTAAACACTGTTCGTCCGGCCGCCGACGCAAAAAACATCTCAATCGAGACGAGCTATGATGCTGAGGCCGAGCCAGTGCTCGGCGATGCAAATCGTCTACAGCAGGTGCTGTGGAATTTGCTTTCTAACGCCGTTAAGTTCACACCAAAGAATGGCCACATTGACGTCGCGCTACAGCGTGTAAATTCTGAGGTTCAGGTTTCCATTGGCGATTCAGGTGAAGGGATAAGCAAGGAGTTTTTGCCGTACGTTTTTGATCGGTTTAGTCAAGGCGACGGCAAAACAACCAGATCGCATAGCGGGCTTGGCCTCGGCCTGGCTATTGTTCGTCAACTGGTTGAGTTGCACGGCGGCACCGTTAAAGCGCATAGCGATGGGCCAGGACGTGGGGCGACCTTTAAACTGCGACTGCCCGTTCTCAGCCTAAATATGGCGCCCGGCAGCAAATCGGCTCTAAGCAACTCAACCCTGACAGGAGCAAGAGTCACGGATGGGTTAAGCATTGAATGTTCGCCCCGGCTTGACGGTGTGCGCGTGCTCGTCGTCGACGACGACTCTGATACTCGTCAGATGTTGAAGGCGGTACTATCCGAATGCCACGCTGACGTGATCACAGCCTCCTCTGCCGCGGAAGCTATCAAGGAAATTGAGCAACGAAAACCGGATGTACTGGTGAGCGACCTCGGGATGCCCGAACAGGATGGGTACGAATTGATCAGGCAAGTCAGGAAGACGGAATCGGCCGATCACGCGGCCAGGGTTCCAGCCCTCGCCCTAACAGCGTATGCTAAAGCCGAAGATCGAGTGCGCGCCTTGGCGGGTGGCTATCAGGTACATCTCGCGAAGCCAGTCGAGCCTGCCGAATTTGTACTTGTAGTCGCAAACCTCGCGGGTCGAGTACAGAGTAACTAACCGGCTCAGCCGACCCCGTTCACAACAACTCCTGCGGGCGACGACCTTATCGGAGATGTATGGCTGAGAACGGCAACCAAAACTCAGACATGAAGGTTCGGCCGATCTCCCACACAACTACGTCTTTTCCCGTGATTGGCCTGGGCGCGTCGGCAGGCGGCCTGCAGCCATTGAAAGATTTTTTTACTCACATGCCGGCCAATAGCGGGATGGCGTTCGTCGTCATCATGCACTTATCCCCTAAGCATGAAAGTCATGCCGCCACGCTTCTGCAAGCCACTACCGAGATGCCGGTCACGCAAGTGACTCAAGCTGTCAAGGTCGAACCGAATCGTGTCTACGTCAGCCCACCGACAAAGAACCTCGAGATGAGCGACGGGCAAATCATCGTTAAAGACCCGGGAAGTCTGAGCGGAGGAAAGCAGGTCGCCATCGATCGCTTCTTTCGAACGCTCGGTGAGACTCATAAGGAGAATGCGGTTGGCATTGTGCTCTCGGGGATGGGTTCGGATGGCACTAACGGATTGAAGCGCATCAAGGAGCATAACGGACTGGCATTCGCACAGGATCCGAATGAAGCCGAACACGATTCGATGCCGCGCCACGCGATTGACAGCAGTCTCGTCGACTTCGTGCTCCCCGTCGCTGAGATACCGGGCAAGCTCATGGAAATCCGGCGCAACGCGAGCCGCATCATGTTGCCGCCTGAAACGGAACCGCCGTCCGTTGTCAGCCAGAAAGACGAGGACGAAGCAGCGTTGCGAGATATTCTCAAGTTGCTGCGATCCCACACGGGACACGACTTCTCACACTACAAACGCGTAACAGTACTGCGGCGCATCGCCCGACGCTTGCAGGTCAACCAGTTGCATCAGCTCACGGCTTACCGAGACTTCATGCAGGCCCATCCGCGCGAAGCACAGGCGTTATTGAAAGACTTGCTTATCAGCGTGACAAACTTCTTTCGCGACCGAGATGCATTCGAAGCGTTTGAGCGCGAGGTGATGAGCGAAATCTTTCACGCGAAGACGAGCGCCGACCAGGTGCGCGTGTGGGTGGCGGGTTGCGCAACTGGCGAAGAGGCATATTCGGTCGCGATCATGCTGTTGGAATATGCCGAGCGACTTCCATCTCCGCCCTCGATTCAAATCTTCGCCACTGACATAGACGAAGCCGCAATCCGAACCGCGCGTGAGGGCTGTTATACGGAAACCATTGAGGCGGACGTGTCGCAGACGCGCTTGCGGCGCTTCTTTACCAAAGAGAATGGAGGCTATCGGATCAAGAAAGAGGTGCGCGAGCGCGTACTCTTCGCCGTCCACAATCTGATAAGAGACCCGCCGTTCTCACGACTCGACGCCATCACCTGCCGAAACCTGCTGATTTATCTCAACCGAGAAGCGCAGCAACATATCTTTGAGCTATTTCACTTCGTGCTGCGTACTAATGGTTTTCTGTTCCTGGGCAATTCTGAATCGATAGGCAACGAGATAAAACTGTTTGCGGCGGTGGACAAGAAGCACCGTATTTACCGCGCCGAAGACGTTCCACGCAGAGCAGCGAGCGCACCGATGCTGCCACTCGACCTACCGGTACACCACGCTTCAGCGCCGCAAACGGAATTGACGCGAGAACCGCAACGGATTTCTGTAGGTGAGCTTCATCAGAAGCTCCTGGAGCAGTACGCGCCCGCCAGTGTGATTATCGATGAGGATTACAACATCCTTCACTCGTCCGGCCACGCTGGACATTTTTTGCAGTTCGCCGGCGGTGAGCCGAGTCATAGTCTCTTGCGAGTGGTCCACCCGGAGCTCAGGATCGAACTTCGCACTGCTTTGTTCCAGGCTGCGAAAACAGGAAAGTCATTTGAAGCGCCGCGTGTGAAGATAGATCGCGACGAGAAAGATTTTTACGTCAACATGATCGTCCGTCCTGTCGACGACAAAACGACCGGCGTAGAGCGTAGTTACTTTCTCGTTTTCTTTGATGAAGTCGAAGGCCTTCCCGTCGCCGAGCGCAACGGGCCGCGGGCCAGCGGAGCCGAGAGTGTAGTCGCGCTTCTCGAAGAGGAGCTGCAAATAACAAAAGAGCAGCAGCAAGCGACCATTGAACAGTATGAGACGCAGACTGAGGAGCTGAAAGCATCGAACGAAGAACTGCAAGCGATGAACGAGGAGCTGCGATCGGCAACCGAAGAACTCGAGACCGGCAAGGAAGAGTTGCAATCGGTAAACGAGGAAATTCAGACGATCAACGTCGAGCTGAAGCAGAAAATCGACGAGCTTGCCATCTCTAATAGCGACTTGCAGAATTTGATCACCTCGACGGATCTGGCCACCATCTTTGTTGACCGCGACTTCAGGATCAAATTCTACACGCCTCGCGCCCAGGACATCTTCAGCCTGATTCCATCAGATGTTGGGCGGCCTCTTTCGGATATCACGCACAAACTTGATTATGCCTCGATGTTACAAGACGTGCGGCACATGCTCGAGGATGGGCATAAGACCGAACTGGAGGTTATGAGCCGCGAAGGACGTTGGTATATCGCCCAGTTGATCCCATATCGCCTGCATGGGTCTGACACAGAAGGCGTCATTCTCACTTTCATTGATTTCACCCGACGCAAGGAGGCGGAGAAAGAAGCGCTGGCAGCGCGAGAAGGACTAGAGCGGCATACTGTCGCGCTGATGGAGATAAACGAGGCCTTGCAAACCGAAGTCAGCGAACGGCAGCGTGCCGAGCGTGAACGAGGTCAGCTTGTGCGCCGCATCGTTTTTGCTCAAGAGGAGGAACGCGCCCGCATTGCGCGCGAGATGCACGATCAGTTTGGGCAGCAACTCACGGTGCTAAACTTGAAACTTGACGCACTCAGGAAAGATTGTGCTGACAATACGGCCTTGTGTGAACAGGTTGATACATTGCAAAACCTGGCCCAGCAAATCAGCGCGGACGTTGATAACTTAGTCTGGGAAATGCGGCCCACGGCGCTTGACGATCTCGGATTAGGGGCAGCGCTCACCAGCTACGTACAGAACTGGTCATCACACCTCGGCATTCCCGTTGATTTGCATGCGACTGGATTGGATCGCGGTCGCTTAACGATCGAGATTGAAACCGTTCTTTATCGCATTGCCCAGGAGGCTCTCAATAACGTCGCCAAGCATGCTCACGCTACTAATGTCGCCATCGTGCTTGAACAACGCGCTGGACAGGTCTTCCTGATCATTGAGGACAATGGCGCAGGGTTCGACTTACAAACGGTTCTCGACGCCGACGAGAAGGGGCTGGGGTTGATTGGCATGCGCGAGCGTGCCGCCATTGTCGGGGGGAACATCGAGATAGAATCCCAGCCAAATTCCGGCACCACCGTGGTCGTAAGGATTCCTGTGCCTAATGGGCCAGAGACAGGAACGGACCGATGAATAAGCTGCGTATCCTTTTAGCGGAGGATCATGAAACGATTCGCGATGGTTTGAAACTGCTGGTCAACTCACAGTCTGACATGGAAGTGGTCGGCGAAGCAGACAACGGGCGCGCCGCCCTGCACCTCGCTGAGCAATTACTACCCGACGTAGTTGTGATGGATATTTCGATGCCTGAGCTAAACGGGCTCCAGGCGACGAAGAAATTGAAGGAGAAGTGGCCACGAGTGAAAGTTCTTATCCTGACACGCCACGCCGACCCGGTCTATTTGCAAGAATTATTACAGGCGGGCGCGAGCGGGTACGTTTTGAAACAGAGCAAGTCGGAGGAGCTGATTCGCGCGATTCTCGCCGTCGCCGCCGGCCGCGCCTATCTGGATCCGGCAATCACCGAACGCGCGGTCACCCAACTTCGTGAAACCGGACCAGTTGCTCGCGGAGTGTCTCCTCAAGCGAGCTTGACTACTCGGGAAGCGGACGTCTTACGGCTCATTGCCCTCGGTTACATCAACAAGGAGGTGGCGGCGCGCCTTAACCTGAGCATCAAAACGGTGGAAGCCCACAAGTCAAACGCGATGAATAAAATGGGTATGAAAAGTCGGGTCGACATCGTCCGCTACGCCATGCTGCAGGACTGGCTGAAGGATACCTAGACTGGGGGAAAACCCTCGCTGCTTTCCTATCTTCCTGATACACAAGTCCCGCGAAGTATCTTAAAAGAATAGATCCGCAATGAGCGTTAGCTCTTCAGTACCAGGGCAGTGCCCGGGTTACTGCGTCGTATGCGAGTGCCGCATCCGCGACGTGTGGAATAAACAAGGGGGTCACTGGAGGAACGGAGTGAGGTCACGTACGGCGTGCCTCACGCCGCTCCAGCTATCATGCCATCCACAAATCCCAACCAAACCCGCACCTTGACAACAAGTCAACGCGTGACTGAGTCAGTGAATACCCCCCAGCGCTCCGTGATGGTGGTGGAAGATCACGAAGATACGCGCTTCATGCTCAGAACAATGCTCGAATTGCGAGGCGGCATTGTCGTTGTCGAAGCCGAGAACGGCGCGATGGCGATCGCGCTGGCAACCAACGTCCATGTTGATTTGATTCTGATGGATACAGATCTTCCCGTGCTGGACGGTTATGCCGCAACAAGTCGCCTCCGTGCAGATACTTTCACGCATGAAATCCCGATTGTAATGATGTCGGGCCACGCAGAACCTGCTGCTCAGATGAGAGCATTTGCCGCCGGTTGCACCGAGTACCTTGTTAAGCCTTTTTCTCTGCACGGCTTTGACTCCATGGTGGACCGATATCTTTATGCAGACAAAGCGAAACCTGCGAGGGCCGTATGAGTAGTTTGACTCTTACCACACCAAAACTTTTCGGATTGCTCGAGCTCGATCAGCGGGGCACGGTGATCTTTTCCAAATTGGAAGGAGACGAAAAATCAGCCGGGGCGGTGGATGTAGTTGGACGTAATTTCTTTTCCGAAGTGGCTACCTTTTTGAACGTTGCAGAGTTTCGGCAACGTTTTGAAACCTTCGACAGCAACCGCGAACCCAGCAGCAGCTTTATGTTCAATTGCGATTACGAAGACGGGGCAGTGCCGGTTAAGGTACTCCTTGCGCGCCTAAGAGAGGATACGGAGTACCCGGGATCAGTGCTCGTGTACATCAAGAAAGCCAATCAGTGTTCTAAAACCATTAACACGCACTGACAGCCAAAAATAACTTATTCCTCACAGCCAAATATCAGGCATCGAACTTGCTTTCTTACCGGCACGACTGCAATTTGACGCCGAACTGATTCATTTGAGTGCAACTCAACAAGGGGGATAAATGCCAAACAATACATTGCTCGCAAGTGTGCCTGTAGATCTGATGTACCAGGCGCTGGAGACAGAAAAAGGCGGAGTGCAGATATACACGACCGCCCTACGCCTCGCGATTAGTAAGGATCTGAGGGAAGAATGGAATAAATATTTGGAGCAAACCAAGAATCATGTGCAAGTTTTGTCGGACATACTGAGGGCGCTCGGCCTTGACCCTGATGTTGAAACTCCGGGTCGCAAAGTCGTTCGTTATCTCGGCACTTCCCTGGTAAAGACGATGGAACTGGCTTCGAGATGCGCTGATCCTCAAGCCGCGCAAATTGTGGCTGCTGAGTGTGTCACACTGGCTGAAACTAAAGACCATCTCAATTGGGAGCTGATCGGAGAGTTGGCGAAGAAAGCGACGGCCGAGGAGTCTGCACTCTTAACGCCCGCGTATGAGCAGGTCGAACGTGAGGAAGATGAGCATCTTTATCACACGGCCGGTTGGACGCGTGAGCTATGGATCCAGGCTTTGGGAATGCCTGCGGTGCTACCTCCACCCGAGGAAACAAAGAAGGTTGACACCGCAATCGAAGCTGCCGAAGCTAAGAAGTCCAGAACCGCGAGTGCAAAAGTAACCACGAATACAAAAGCTAAAAAGGCGAGCGCCAGATAAGGGAGCGAAGGAAGACAATGATCAAGGGGAAGGCTAACGAAAGAACGGCCGGCAACAATGAACAAACTCCGGATTCGCCGACCAACGGTGGTTACGGTGAAGAGAACAGTAAACTTGTCGATCTGGCCGGGAATAAGGAAGACGCTGCAGGCGAATTCCTCACCACCAATCAAGGCGTGCGCGTAAACGATAATCAGAACTCGCTCAAGGCAGGCGATCGTGGTCCAACGCTGTTAGAGGACTTCATTCTTCGCGAAAAGATCACGCACTTCGATCACGAACGCATTCCCGAACGCGTTGTGCATGCACGCGGCTCGGCAGCGCATGGTTATTTTCAGGTATATGAAACGATGGCCCAGTACACGAAGGCGCATTTCCTTCAAGACCCATCGGTCAAAACGCCGGTATTCGTTCGCTTCTCTACCGTCGCAGGATCTCGAGGCTCAACCGATCTTGCACGCGACGTACGCGGTTTCGCGGTGAAATTCTACACGCAAGAAGGAAACTACGATTTAGTTGGCAATAACATTCCTGTCTTTTTTATTCAGGACGCGATCAAGTTTCCTGATCTGATCCATGCGGTAAAGCCCGAACCACATAACGAAATACCGCAAGCCGCATCGGCCCACGATACCTTCTGGGACTTTATCTCGTTAATGCCTGAATCAATGCACATGGTCATGTGGGTGATGTCAGATCGTGCAATCCCCAGAAGCCTGCGGATGATGGAAGGTTTCGGTGTTCATACTTTTCGGTTCATCAACGATCGGGGAAAGGCGCGTTTCGTGAAGTTCCATTGGAAACCGTTGCTCGGTTTGCACGCGGTTCTCTGGGACGAAGCGCAAAAGATATCGGGTAAGGATCCTGACTTTCACCGGCGCGATCTGTGGGAAGCGATCGAGAATGGCGATTACCCGGAATGGGAGCTCGGCGTTCAGATCGTCGAGGAGAAAGATGAATTCAGTTTTGACTTTGACCTGCTCGATCCGACGAAGGTCATTCCGGAAGAGATCGTCCCCGTGCGTCGTATCGGCAGGATGACTCTGAATCGCAATCCCGACAACTTCTTTGCGGAAACTGAGCAAGTGGCCTTTCACACCGGCAACGTTGTGCCGGGAATTGATTTTACGAACGACCCGCTGCTGCAAGGCCGTCTCTTCTCATACCTCGACACACAGTTGATTCGTTTGGGCGGACCAAACTTTCATGAAATCCCGATCAACCGGCCGATCGCTCCGCTGCACAACAATCAGCGCGATGGCTACATGCGACAAACAGTCAATCGGGGTCAGACGAGTTATGAACCAAACAGCCTCAGAGGCGGATGTCCGTTCCAGGCCGGATCTGACATGAGTGGTTTTGCGAGTCATGCCGAAAGGATCGATGCACAGAAAATTCGCGAGCGTAGTCCCAGCTTTCACGATCACTTTAGTCAGGCGAAGCTTTTCTTTAAGAGCCAGTCTGAAATTGAACAGAATCACATCATCAAGGCTTTACGCTTCGAGTTAGGCAAAGTGGAAACAGTTCCGATTAGAGAGCGAATGTTGTTTCTGTTGGCCCAGGTCGACAAAGAGCTTGCCAGCAAAGTAGCCCAGGGGCTCGGTGCGGCTATTCCCGCCAAGCTGGAGAAGCCAATAAACATGAGCGTTCCCGGCGATGTCGATCCAAAGAAAGTCCAACCGAAGCGTGCGGTTCAGGACATGGATCTGTCTCCCGCGTTGAGAATGATCGACAATCCTAATTTTCCGAACGACACAATCAAGACCCGCAAAATTGCTTTTCTCGTATCGGATGGATTTGATGACGCGGCGCTCCTGGATATGAAGCAGACGTTAATGACTGCTGGCGCCGTTGTCATGACTGTTGCACCGCGGCTCGGGGTCCTGACAGGAGCTAAGGGTACGGTGGTCAAGGCAGATTTTAGCTTTCTCACTGGCTCCTCAGTTTTGTTCGACGCTTTCTATGTTCCTGACGGAGAGGCCAGCGTGGCGTCGCTCAAAAGCGACCCTGAAGTCGCTAACTTTTTGAATGAAGCGTACAAGCACTGCAAGACGATCGCTGCCAGCGGAGCCGGCGTCGAACTTCTTGCGTCTGCCGGCATTGTGACTGCTGCTGATGAGATTTCTCGTACAGACAACCTTGAATTTCGACCGGGACTCGTCGCCAGTCGAGAGAGTTATATCCAAAGCCTTGGGGATCAATTCGTCAGATCGATCGCCCGACATCGTCATTGGGAGCGCGAGCCCGCTCCATGAAAAAGGAAACGTCATCGGTTAGTGTCGCTGGCACTCCTAACGGGAATCGGACGGCTCATGCATCTGCGGAACAGTTGACACAGCAGAATGTCGAAACCGTAACGAAACTCGAAGAAGCGGCCAGAGAACAGCGGACGCCTACAGATCGCCTGGCGGCGAAGATCGCGAGTTTCTGCGGCAGCATGACGTTTGTGTGGGTGCATGTTGTCTGGTTCGGCGGTTGGATTCTTTTGAATTTGGTTCCGGGCATACCGCATATCGATCCTTTTCCTTTTACTTTCCTGACGCTCATCGTTTCACTGGAAGCAATCTTTCTCTCTACTTTTATTCTCATCAGTCAAAACCTCGACAGTCGCATTAGTGAAAGACGCAGCCACCTGGACCTTCAACTAAACCTGCTGAGCGAACAGGAAAATACAAAGATGATCGTCATGTTGCACGCCATCGCTGCAAAAGTAGGTGCTGACTTGACTCAGGATCCTCACTTAAAAGCATTAAGTGAGGAGACGCAGCCGGAAAGACTGATCGAACAAATCGAAGCGCGAGAAAAATAACTAAGCTGGGGGTAGCAATGAAACAGGTTGGCATTATCACATTACTTCTTCTCTTCTCGTCAGGCTGCATCGTCGTAGGAGGTTACAGCAGCGGACGCGGATGGTTTATCTGGCCCGGGACAATCGGAATTCTTTTGATTCTCGCATTGCTGTTTCTTCTTTTCAGGCGTCGCTAATCGGTGGGATCCAAAGTTGCAGGAGTTAGGTGTACTTAGACGAAGTGACGTAGAAATCTATCCGATTCCTTCACTTAACAGCAATCAAATAGTCAAAGGGAGAAATATGGCAGAAACATCAGCATCAAGAACAGCACAGTCAGGGTTAGTTACCGGACTATTCCCAGACAGGGAAAGCGCGGAGCGCGCATACGGATCCATGGTCGAGCGTGGTTATGGACAAGATGACGTCAACCTCGTCATGTCGGACGAAACACGAAAGAAACATTTCGCAGCCGACGGTCGTGAAACGGAGCTCGGCAGTAAGGCGCTCGAAGGCGCTGGGACCGGAGCCGCAATCGGTGGAACAGTGGGAGCAACGTTGGCTGCAATCGCGGCTATCGGCACCTCTTTGGCGTTACCCGGACTCGGGTTACTCATTGCTGGTCCAATCGCAGCGGGATTGGCGGGAGCCGGCGCCGGCGGAGCGACAGGCGGATTGATCGGCGCTCTCATCGGAGCAGGGATTCCCGAGGAACGCGTCAAGAGATATGAAGAAGGCGTTAAGAAGGGCGGAATCATGATGGGCGTAACGCCGCGTAATCCTGAAGACGCTGCGTACTTCGAAGAAGATTGGAAGAAAAATCGCGGCGAAGATATTTATCGCTAAACAGCGCCTCGAAGGAAGGAATAGGATGAAGCGAATTTTAGTCGTTATGTGCCTGCTTGCGGTGGTTGGTATTGCAGGTTGCAACAGTAACTCCGCGAACGTCAATTCGAATCTGAACTCGAACACTGCAAACGCGAATGTTGGTGTAGTGCAAAATAATAATGGGAATCAGAACACTTCAGGTGTTCGTCCCATAAACGCGAACAACGCGAATAGCAGTCCGAATAGCAACGCATCGCCCGGCAACAAGAATAATTAGCCGGGTGGAATTAGCTTGGCTTGGAAGGCAAGGGGCAAAGGCCTTTTGCCTTTTTCTTTATTTAAAGGGCTTGCCCGAAAGTCTGATTTCTCTGTGCAACCTCTGCGGTCTCTGTGGTTGAAGAGAACTTAGGAAAAACAACCACAGAGACACAGAGAACACAGGGTAGTGGGGTATTAGTGTGTTACTGGTTACTTTTTCAACCAGCGGGGGCAAGCCCCTCTTCCTGACTTGTTCTATTTTCGGTTCAAGTTTCCATTAGACGATTTGCACAACTGAGAATAGAACAAGTCAGGAAGAGGGGCTTGCCCCCGCTCTAATCGATCGCTGCGCGGATCCGCTGCAACACACTAATACCCCAATACGGAACACAGAGGTTGCACGGAGAAGAGTTTTAAAGCGGCAATGTTCAGCACTATTCCACGTAATGTAGATTGAGCGTAGCCTTCAAAGCAGCGGGTATCTCTTTCCAGGGCGCCGAGACAAGTTCGCTCACTGTTAAGTCGCCGGCATGCATTCGAGAACACAGCCATTCTCCGCGGAGCTCTTCGTAGCGCCAGCGATAATATGGACCACCGGTGCGTTGACTGTAGAAGATGAGACCTCCCACCTGCTGATCAGTGGTCTTTAAATCGAGATAAACTCTAAGACCGTGCATTGACCTATTCGACATTTGTTAAGTCATCATTAAGGGGGCCAGCTCACTAAAACCCAGTCGCAGACCATGCTTCAGATGACGGGAGGGATCGGTGATCATCAAGAAAGACGCCGTCTGGCCATCAGTCCTCCTGAGTTCCTCGAATGCACCCACATCAAACGTCACTGGTCTAAAGCACTCCATGCCGGGGTCGCGCAAACGGGCTGTCGTCGCGTCGCCACTGTTCTTGAAGATCGGCATCCGAAGATCACCTTTGTCTGCGACCGCAAACCAATCGCCATTAGCCCGTCTCATTGCGTAAAAAGTCTTCATGCTTGCGCCTGTAGCACTTGCCTGGTTGTTCAATTTTGTGCTCCTCGGTTGGTGGCTATTGACTTCAGGAGATCTGGTCGATTCCAGAGGAGCTGAGAAGGGAGTGAGCCAGACTCGATCCACAAGAACCTTACGCTGGCAAACACTATATGTCAAATGCAGGATATATGTCGTAGAGCAGCTATGAACGTCAGACGACCTTTGCTGCCGCGGCCGGGGTTATTTCACCAGGGACATTCTCCATTGTCAGTTCGATCAACCGATCTACTACCGCATTAATATCTTCCGTCTCGCGCCAGACTCGAAGTTGCTCATCCGCTGAGGTTCCTCGATCGAGAATCGTGCGGATGTGTCGTATCTCCTTGCGCGAGCGGAGATCGTCTACCACATCATCAACAAACTCGAGCAGTTCACGAATAAGTTCCCGGACGGGAACTTCCGTTCCTTTGCCGAAATCGATCATTTTGCCGTCGAGACCGTAGCGGAGAGCGCGCCATTTATTCTCTTCAATCAGCATTTTATGATGTAGCCGGAAAGTGAGATTCCGATCCAGCAGCTTATTGACTTTAGCGACCATCGCTTGAAATAACGCGGCAATAGCAATCGTGTCGTCAACGCGCGTGGGATTGTCGCAAATGCGAAACTCCAGGGTGGGGAAAACCGGATGCGGCCGTACGTCCCAGTAGATCTTCTTACCGTCGTCGATGCAGCCAGTTTTGATCAATAGTTCTACATACTGCTCGAATGCGCCGCGCGACTCGAAGTAATCCGGGATGCCGCCCGTGCGCGGGAATCTGGCGAAAACCTCCGAGCGATAGGATTTCAGACCTGTATTTACGCCAACCCAGAAAGGCGATGAAGTTGAGAGCGCCAGCACGTGCGGAAGCAAATAGCGTATGGCATTCATGATTTGAATTGCGCGGTCGGGGTTCGGCACACCAACGTGTACGTGGAGACCGAAAGTCAGCAGCGAACGTGCAATGATCTGACTCTCTTCAACGATCGACTCATATCGTGCGTTCTCATAAATCTTTTGATTTTGCCAATGCGAGAATGGATGAGTGCCGGCGGCGACAATCATTAAGCCTTGCTGGCGCACAAGAGTGGAGAGCACCTCACGTCGTTTTATGATATCGGCTCGGGCTTCTTGTATATCGGCGTAAATGCCGGCGCCCACCTCAATCATCGATTGCATCATCTCAGGCTTGACTTGCTCGCCTAACAGCACCCTGCCCTCTTCAAGGATTTCGGAAACGTGTGAGCGCAACTCGCGCGTATGCGGATCTACGATCTGAAAGTCTTCTTCAATCCCAAGCGTGAATTGCTCGAACATGCTCGACGCGGTTCTCATCATTTCTCCTGACTTACTCGATTTAAAGTCTCTTACTCGTACGGCGCCTTTTCGGCTTGCTAAAGGTGAACATATCGCCGGGCTGGCAAGCGAGTGTTTCACATAGCTTTTCCAGCGTGATGAAGTTGATTCCGAGTGCCTTATCTTTTTTCAAGCGCCACAATGTCGTATGACTAATGCCGGTCTCCTTAGCCAGCCAATAAAACGTTCGCCCGCGGGCTTTGAGTAGTTGATCGATGCGAATCTCAATCATCGAGCTTTCCTTTCGTGCCAGGTGATTTACCATATACAAAACATATTGTCTATCCAGACTATATTGCATATTTGACATATATGCCAGAGCAGCGTGGAATCTTGGTATGGGGTTAGTTTGAATACGCCGAAGGCGTTGGCTAATTCCAGCCCAGGGTTCGAGCGCAGCGAGAACCCTGGGTTGGTTGTTAACTGGTAGTGGGTTAGTTTGAATACGCCGAAGGCGTTGGCTAATTCCAGCCCAGGGTTCGAGCGCAGCGAGAACCCTGGGTTGGTTGTTAAC
>Ga0105238_10001675_pt1 | contig 22268 bp, 12 predicted proteins | sample KBSC34metaG_FD_81526 | JGI IMG/M metagenome (GOLD analysis project Ga0105238, IMG submission 81526) | Corn rhizosphere microbial communities from Kellogg Biological Station, Michigan, USA - KBS C3-4 metaG | ecosystem: Host-associated > Plants > Roots > Rhizosphere > Soil | place: Michigan, USA...
CGATGTCGATCTGAAACAGGTCGAACGCTTGAAGGGTGAGCAAAAGGAATTGACTGCCGATTCGCCGAAGGTTTATCAGGACTTTCGTGAATTGATCGAAAAGGAAAAGCCCGAGATCGTCATCAACGCGACTCCCGATCACTGGCATCCACTGATCACAATCGCCGCCGTCAAAGCCGGGGCCGACGTGTATGTCGAGAAGCCGGTCGGTCACACGATTCTGGAAGGCCGTGCGATGGTCAAGGCCGCACGCGACACGAGTCGTATCGTTCAGGTGGGGACTCATCGTCGAGTGTCACCGCACAACCTGTCGGGTCGCGATTTTATTCGCTCGGGCAAGGCGGGCAAGATCGGTATGGTCCGCGCGTTCGTCCACTACGGTGGAGATAAGGAAGATTCCAGCAAGAACGAAGACGCTCCGAAGACGCTCGATTGGAACATGTGGTGCGGTCCCGGTCCGTTGCGGCCGTACAACAAAATCATTCATCCGAAGGGCTTCCGAAACTTCCTCGACTATGCCAATGGCACACTTGGTGACTGGGGCATCCACTGGATGGATCAGATCCTGTGGGTCATGGATGAAAAGGCCCCGCGAAAGGTGTTTTCAACTGGTGGTCGCTCGATCAAAGGTCCGCCCGTCAACACGGCGACCGAGCAGACAACCGATGCGCCCGATCATCAGGTTGCCAGCTTTGAATTTGAAGAATTCACGGCGGTCTGGGAACACAGACAATTTGCGGACAACAAGGCAGAGAAGGGCGAAACCGTCGGTTGCTACTTCTATGGGACGAAGGGCACGTTCCATATGGGCTGGCAAAAGGGCTGGACGTTTTATCCCACCTGGGGTGACCCGGTTCACGAAGATCCCAAGCTGGGGATGCCGGACGAACAGAACATCAAGGAATTGTTCGCCGACTTCCTGAACTCGATCAAGACGCGCAAGCTGCCCGTCAGCGATATCGAGATCGGCCATCGATCCACAACGATGAGTTTGCTGGGGATGCTGTCACTCAAACTGGGACGCAGTCTTGAATGGGATGCCACGAAAGAACTGGTGGTGAATGACGAGGCCGCCAACAAGCTGCTGAAACGTGACTATCGCGGCGAATGGAAGTATCCCGTTTGATTCTGAGCCGGCATTCTACGTTGAGAACGTTTATCTCGAAATCGGAAGAGTGTTCGCGATTCTTCGGCGTGCCGTCAGGGACGATCGGTAATAGCCCACCCCTTTTCAGGGGTGGGTAAGGAGAATCTACGAGATGTCAAGTCCCGCCAGGGACGGCAGAGAACTCGCACGCACGCTCCAACCGGGCGATCTTCTGTCGCCCCCAGTGGCTATGCAGTCATCATGCACAGATCCCACCGATGAAATCGGTGGGCTATTGTCGAGTGTCCCTAACGAGACAACGAGTCCGCTGAAGCGGTCATCCGTCACTACGATGTTTGCTGGATCATTCGTAAAACGTCGCGGTCATTATCAATCTCCCATCGTCAGGCTATCAACAAGGTAGACGTAAAGTTCCGCAGCCTTGCGCATGCGGCGGTTGTCCGTCTCTTTGCCGAGTTCTTTATCCGCGACGCGCAGTCCGATCTCATACGGACTCGACTCCTTCTGAAATGTGAACACGACAAAACACCGGAGTTGACCGGTGGCGCTTTCACCTGCCGTCCCGTATTGCACTTCTTCGACTCGGCACGCAATCACCGAAGAAAAGGGCAAGACCCACCGTTCGAGATTGCCTTCGTAAAGAATCCGTTGCCGCGGTGCATCGACGGTCAGCATTCCGAAGTCGATCACTTTGGGAGCGAGGGCGGCAAATGTCTCGCGCTGGATTTGTTCGACCGGTATGGTCCGTTCATCAAATTCGGTGATCAAGGCGCCGACGCGTTGCCCGATGCGATTCTGAGCGACGCCGATCAGGTAGTGTGCCGACAGATACTCGCCGACGATTTCGTAGTATTTAAACGGAATGGTGAGCGATGCGAACGCGGCGATAGCCCCACACGCGATTAACCAGAACGAAAGAGCTTGCCAGTTCTGGTAGGTCAGGTACCCAACCCAACCCATGACCGCCATCCAGATGAAAAAGGGCCAGATCGCCATGAACAACGCCAGCAGCATGTTCGGCATTGGAGTCAGATTGCGTTCGCCTTCCGGGATCGAATCGATCTGGGCTGGTTGTGGCTGCTGATCCGCCGGAGCATGATAGTCGTATTCGTTTTGAGGATCGGAATCTGATGTCGGCGGTTGCCAGCCGCTCAGAATGACCGGAACCTTCAGCCGATGCAGCGTGCCGGCCAACTGTTCCAGGCGAATCGTGCGCGGAATTCCGATGACTGAACCCGAATTGTTCATCTGAATCACCAGCATCGAAAACGGCAGTCGAATCTCTTCAGAACGACGCAGCTCGGCGGACGTGATCGCATGCAGGGGAATCGAACTGAACGAGGTGAATTGGCCGGCGTTACCGAAGACTTCGATCGCCTTGTCATCGATCCACGCATCGCGGCGAAGGAACGGGGCTTCGATCGCCAATTGAATGGCGGCGCCGGCCATCAGGCCAATCGGAATGCAGGCGAGTCCCAACTTGTTGCCTTGCGCGACGTACACCAGAACCGCCACACCGATCGTACCGAGTACCGCGGGTATCAACGCTCGGAACCAGTCCGCGCGGTCACGAATCCGCTGGCAGAAAAACCAGGGTTCGGTCCAGACGAAATTCTTCTTCCAGAACGGTTTCATCGGTGAGGGTGCTCAGCTATTGGAAGAGGTGACCAAGCCCGTTTCGTTGCACGGATCAGTGCCTTGGCCCTTCCACTGATCGCCTTCCTGCCGTCATCCGTTCGACGCAAACGCTTACGAAAGTGTAAGAAGTGTGCGAAGTCGCTCGTACAGATTCAAGCGAATTTACGATGAAGGAATTCGGACAGAGGATCAAACTGCTCTTCCTCAGAGGATGCCCCCAACCGACCGACGAACTTCGAGAGACGACGCCACAATCACAGCGTTTCCGCGTAGAAGTTGACGCAGGCCGTGACGTTTTGAGTGGACGTCGCGTCGTATTCCGTCACAATAGATCAACGCAGACCGATGTCACCCCGGCAGCGTCGGTCGCAGCCGGATTGATGTTGTCAGATAGCACAGGGATTCTCGCGTTGCGAACTCATTTGCGTCCGCCTCTTTCTCAGTTCTCTCAGTGTGCCATTGGCTCTGCCGGTGTCTTCATCTTCAGGACAACGGGATCACTTCGAAAGATCCTGACACCACTTTTCGCACTCTGTTTGGTTACTTCAGCCGTCGCCGAAGACACCGTCGACTACGCTCGTCAGATCAAACCGGTACTTCAAGCACGCTGCTATGCCTGTCACGGCGTTTTAAAGCAGGAAGCGGCCTTGAGACTGGATACTGTTGCCTCGGCTGTGAAGGGCGGTGACTCCGGCAGTGCGATCAAGGCAGGTGATGCGGCCGCCAGCCTGCTACTGAAACGGGTTTCGTCCGCCAGCGACGATGATCGCATGCCGCCTGAAGGCGAACCGTTGAAGCCTGACGAAATCGCGGCATTGACCAAATGGATCGCGGCCGGCGCCGTCGGACCCGCCGACGAGAAGCCTGAGCGCGATCCTCGCGACCATTGGTCGTTTCAATCACCTGTCCGCCCGTCCGTTCCCCAAGTAGCATGGAGAAAATCGACTGGAGGTGAACCGGTCACCAATCCGATCGACGCGTTCATCGCGGCCTCCCATCAACAGCACGGCGTCACGCCGCAACCGCCCGCGGCAAAGTCGGTCTGGCTGCGACGCGTTTCACTCGACCTGATTGGGCTGCCACCGACTCGCAATGAGCTCGATGCGTTCCTCAGTGATAGCTCGGCCGAAGCGTATGACAAGGTGGTGACCCGGTTGCTCGACAGCCCGCACTATGGCGAGCGTTGGGGTCGACACTGGATGGACATCTGGCGCTACAGTGACTGGTGGGGTTTGGGCGAGGATCAGCGGAACTCGCAAAAGCATATCTGGCACTGGCGTGACTGGATCGTCGAGTCGTTAAACGCCGATCGCGGCTACGATCAGATGTTGCGCGAGATGCTGGCTGCCGACGAACTGTATCCGGGTGATCTCGATCGTCTGCGTGCAGGCGGCTTCCTGGCGCGGCAGTACTTCAAATTCAATCGGACAAGTTGGCTCGATGAAACGATTGAACACACCGCCAAAGCGATGATCGGTCTGACCTTCAATTGCGCGAAGTGTCACGACCACAAGTACGATCCGTTTACGCAAGCCGACTACTATCGCTTTCGAGCGGTCTTCGAACCGTATCAAGTCCGGTTGGATTCTGTCGGAGGCCAGATCGACTACGAAAAGGACGGCATCCCACGACCGTTCGACTGCAATCTGGACGTGAAGACATTCCTTCATGTCCGCGGCGACGATCGCAATCCGGACACCAGCCGCGTGATGGAACCTGCCGTCCCGGCGTTCCTGTCCCGGGTTCCTGCCGAGATCAAGCCGGTCACGTTGCCACCGATTGCCTATCTGCCGGGCCTGAGTCCTCACGTCATTGAAGCGCATTTGAAGCAAGCGGAACAGCGCATCACTGAAAAACAGCGCGAGGTCGAGACGGCGCGCAAACGCATGGTGGAGACGGAGCAGTTGGCCGCCAAACCGGCACCAGATGGTGACGCAAAGACTGTGGACGCGTTTGCGATCCGTGACGATTTCTCCGCGGCACGTCCGGAGTTGTGGGAAACGTGTGATGGAAAATGGAACTATGCCGATGGCATGTTGACGCAGTCGGCCGACGGTCCGATTCGCGGAGTCCTGCAACTCAAGCAACTTCCGCCCGCCGATTTCGAAGCGCGACTGACATTTGTTCCCACGGGTGGTCAGATGTGGAAGTCGGTGGGGATCACCTTTGACGCGACCGAGACCAACGAGTGTCTCGCTTATCTGAGCGCTTACGCCGGTGGCTCGAAGGCTCAGTTTGCCTTTAAGCAGGGCGACTATCAGTATCCGGCCGACGGATCCAAAGGCCGTTCGATCGAACTGAACAAGCCTTATGAACTGTTGCTGCGCGTGAAGGGTTCGCTGGTCAACATCGGAGTGAACGGTGAGCATGTTGTCGCTTATCGTATCCCGATCGCAAGGCAGCGTGGTCCGCTGCAGGTCATCACCTACGATGCGCAAGCCCAGTTCAAATCGTTCGAGTTGCGCGATCTACCCGCCGGCTTGATGCTGGTCGAAGCCAACAAAGCCAATGGAGCGGCCGATGTACCGATGACACCCGAGCAATCTCGACTGGCGCTGACTGCCGCGGAAAAGTCGCTAGCCTTTGCCACGATTCAACCGGCATCGATTCGTACTCGTGCCGCGGCCGATCAGGCGCGGTATCAGTCGACCAGGTCGGATGAACAGGCGATGGCAGGACTGGTGCGCGAGGCGGCTCGCATGGAACGACTGGCCGCTGTCGCCAAATCGGAAGAAGACGTCGCTCGGGCGGAATTCGATCTGTCGCGCGCCGCGACCGACAAAAAGACGGAATTCGAAACGAAGTTGACGACAGCACGCACCACATTGGAAACAGCCCAGAAGGGATTGACCGATCCGGGCGATTCATACGTATCGTTGCGCGGCTCATTGAAGGCGCTCGAATCGAATCTGGAGACCGATGACTCACGGCAGAAGCCGTATCCGACAACCAGTACCGGTCGTCGAACGGCGCTGGCGAACTGGATCACCGATCGACAGCATCCGCTGACCGCTCGAGTCGCCGTCAATCACCTGTGGTCGCGTCATTTCGGGCGGCCACTGGTACCGACCGTCTTTGACTTCGGTCGCAAAGGAACGCCGCCGACACATCCGGAATTGCTAGATTGGCTGGCGATTGAACTGATGGAAGGCCGGCCGGCTCCGAATGCGGTCATGCCGTGGTCCATGAAGCATCTGCATCGACTGATTGTCACCTCGCAGACTTACCACATGACGTCGTCGGCCGCGGGGGCGGAAACGAATGTGGCGGCCGATCCGGATAATCGCTTCTACTGGCGGATGAATCCGATCCGGTTGGAATCGCAGATTGTGCGAGACTCGTTGATTTCGCTGGGCGGCGAGCTCGATTTGACAATCGGTGGACCGCCGATTCCCGTCAACAACGAAGCATCGCGCCGACGCAGCCTGTATTATTTCCATTCGAATATCGACCGACAGAAGTTTCTGGCGATGTTCGACGATGCCAGTGTGCTCGATTGCTATCGCCGTGCGGAAAGCATCGTGCCGCAGCAGGCCTTGGCGCTCGAGAACAGCTCGCTCGCGACCGAGATGGCCCAGAAGATTTCCGCTCGCTTATCACAGGCCGCTACGATCGGGGCGGACGAAGCCTTCGTGCGGGACGCCTTTTTGACGGTCCTGTGTGTCGAACCGACTGCAGCGGAACTGGCGGCAGTGCTCGAAGCAATCCCACCACTGACGGCGGCTGCTCGCAAGGCACAACGTGAGCAACCGGAGCAACACGCTCGAATCCAGATCATTCAGGCCTTGCTGAATCACAACGATTTTGTCACCAGTCGATAATAGACGACGCGGCCGATGGCGGTCCTCGATCGGGGGACTGCCAATCACCGCCAGGGAAGACACCATGACAGAACATCACCTTGGTCATCAAAACTGCGGTCATCAAAACTGCGGTCATCAAAACTGCGGTCATCAAAACTGCGGTCATCAAAACTGCCGAATGCATCGTCGGGGCTTCCTGTCCGATGTCGGGATGGGTTTCACGGGTCTGGCGCTGGGAGCGATGCTGGCCCGCGACGGTGTCGTTCGCGCCGAATCGACCGTGCCCTGGCAACCGCCAACTGGCGAACCGCATTTCGCCCCCAAAGCCAAAAGCGTGATCTGGCTGTTCATGAACGGCGGCGTCTCGCACATGGAAAGTTTCGACCCAAAACCCGAACTGACCAAATACGCGGGCAAATCGATCAACGAAACGCCATTCAAAGATGTACAGAACCCGGAAAAACTGAAGCTGGCTCGAGTGACCGTGGTCAACGATGCCAACGGTCAACAGCGCAACAAGCTTTATCCGCTGCAGGTCGGATATCGGAAATACGGTCAGAGTGGGATCGAATTGAGCGATTGGGTGCCGCACGTGGGCGACTGCGTCGACGACATCGCGGTGATCCGTTCGATGTACACGACGGACGACAATCACGGCGCGCAAACACAGTTCCATTCCGGCCGGCATATGCTGGATGGTGAATACCCCACGTTCGGTGCCTGGGTGCATTACGGGCTGGGGTCGCTGAATGACAATTTGCCGCAGTTCATTTCGATGGGCAAACGAGAGTACTGGAACGCCAAGGACGGCCATTACCTCGGCCCCGCTCACGACGCGATTCCGATTCGAGTCGATCCGGACAACCCGCTTGATTACGGAAAACCGGCCAACGGTCTGTCACAGGACGAACAGCAGATCGGATTTGATCTCGTCGGCCGTCTAAATCGGCTGAAGGGGATTGAATACCCGAACGATCCCGCGCTGACCGCAAGGATCAAGGCGTACGAACTGGCCTTCCGCATGCAGACGTCGGTGCCCGATATCCTGAACTTCAACGCCGAAACGCAGGACACTCAGAAGTTATATGGTCTCGACGATCCCGCCACGCGAGATTTCGGGATGCAGATGCTGGCCGCACGTCGGTTTGTCGAACAGGGCGTGCGCTTCATTCAAGTCCAGCACGGTGCGGGCGGGGCAGGGGCCTGGGACGCGCACGGCGGATTGAAGGGCAATCACGCCAACAATTTCAAAGCGGTCGACAAACCGATCGCTGGGCTGCTGAGCGATTTAAAGCGCCGAGGGCTGCTCGAATCGACGATCGTGTTGTTCGCGAGTGAGTTCGGACGAACGCCGGGAACTCAAGGAGCGGACGGTCGCGACCATCACATCTACGGGTTCTCGGTCTGGATGGCCGGTGGCGGCATCAAGGGCGGCCTCATTCACGGAGCCACCGACGAGATCGGTTTTCACGCCGTCGAAAATCGCCACTACGTCACCGACATCCACGCCACAATCATGCAGCAGATGGGACTCGATTCGAGGCAACTCGAAATCCCTGGCCGCAAACGCCTGGACATCGATCACGGCAAGCCGATTCATGAGATCATTGCGTGATCGTGTTTCCAAGTCTCTCTTGCGAGCCGCTGTTCGAAAGGCATGACTGAATCGTGAACACCACCACGCGTACTCAGCAGATAGTGCGCGGTAACGGAGGAAAGCGACGAACTGTACAACTACTCATACTGATCGTACTTATCGGCTGTGGCTTGACAGTTCCCATTGCAATCACAGCATTCAAGTATCGATTCCATCTGATCCTGTACTACCAAGTGACCTACGGAAATCTCCAGGGGATTAAACGGGTCCCGAACCGTCCGATGCCACTGACCCAAGTTCCGGAGGGTTGGGTGCGATGCGAACTCTGCGACATCGAGTTCAGTCTGCCGCCGGAGTTAGCAGCGAACGAGGTACGCAAGAAAGTCGTTCCAACGGCCACTATTTCCGTGTTTCATCATGACGGCAGAAATGTCACGGTGATGGTGGATGAAGATCCAACCATTTATTCAGACTTCCCCCAGCTGCTCGGGTCATCGCGCGATGAGCAATCTAGGGTCACACTCCCGCGAGTCAAGCGTGCCTGCTATCTCGCGAACTCCGACGATTTTGCCTGGTCAATGACGCGGCAGGAAGTGCTTCGTGAACTGTTCTACCTCTCAATGAGTAAGCCGATGCGGATAAGCTCCATAGACAGTACTGAAAGCGACTTTCGCAGCAACTTTGACGGACTGCTTCAATTGCGAAGAAAGGTTGCATTTTACCACTGGGAGACACTCGACCATAAGCATTCTGGGCTTATCAACTTTATCGATCCGGACGCGGACCCCGAGTGGATGCGTACCGTCTGCCGAAGTGTCTCAGTGAAGCCGAAGTGATACAGTAGGATTAAACTGCCGGCCCCCCACCGCAACCTGAATCGGAAACAACACTGACCGCACGCTACACAGAATACTCAATGCACATGCTGATGTCCGCGATGCTTGGCAGGTTCGCTGGATCCATGATGTGACATATTCCCCAATGTCATCTGGATCTGTTGCTCGACCATTGTTTTGTACTTGCCGCCTTGGGCCATCAACTCGGCATGAGTTCCCGTCTGGTTAATGTGGCCGTTTTCGATGACGACGATCAAGTCGGCGCCGGCGATGGTGCTCAGTCGATGAGCGATCACAAAGCTGGTTCGACCGCGCATCAATTGGCCCAGGCTTTGTTGGATCAGGCGTTCGCTGTCGGTGTCCAGGTTGCTGGTGGCTTCGTCCAGGATTAGCAGTCGTGGGTCCGCCAGGATTGCTCGGGCGATCGCCAGTCGTTGTCGTTGGCCACCGCTCAACTTGACACCGCGTTCGCCGATCACCGTTTCCATGCCATCGGTCAACTTGTCGATGAATTCAGTTGCGTTGGCAGCATCGGCGGCAGCGCGGACTTCAGCCAGCGTCGCATCGCGTCGAGCGTACGCGATGTTCTGACGAATCGTGCCATCGAACAAAAACACATCCTGCTCGACCACGCCTAGTAACGATCGGAACGATTCGACGTCGTAATCGCGCAGATCAACCCCGTCGAGAGTCACTCGGCCCGAAGTGGGATCGTAGAATCGAGCGACCAGGTTGCTCAGCGTCGTTTTTCCAGCGCCGCTGGGACCGACCAGGGCGACCGTTTGACCGGGTTCGACAACCAGGCTGACGTCGTTTAATGCTAGTCGATCGGTACCCGGGTACGTAAATGTCACTTGTTCGAACGCGATACGACCAGCGATCGATTGGCGGTCGGCCTTGCGAGAATCGGGAGACGATGGCATCTCGCGGGATTCCTGGAGTAGATCGAGGACTCGATCAAGACCACTCAAGCTGTTCTGAAACTGAGTCGCACTCTGGGCGAGCGTTGCGAGGGGTTCCAGCAGCATGACTAGGTAGACCAGAAACATCATTAGGTCGCCGATCGTCATGTGACCTTCGAGCACTCGCCAGCCGCCGTAGAACAGCAGCAGCGAACTGGCGATCGGAATCATCGTTTCCCACACCATTTCGACAACCCGCATCCACCACCAGGCGTACAGTTCTTGCCGTGCCATCAAATTGTTTTCGGTGGTGAATCGCGCTGCTTCACGCTTTTGCCGACTGAACGCTCGCACGATTCGCATGCCGGCGAACGCTTCGGTCGCGCTCGCGTCGATCAATTCTCGCTGTTTGCGAATGACGCGAAACTGAGGTCGAATGCTGTTGATCCACGCGCGATGAGTCAGAAAGACGGTTGGCAACAGCAGTACGGCGCCCAACAGTAACGTCCAATCGACACACGCCAAAATGACCAGGCTGCCGATCAGTTGAATGATGGCTCGCCACGGATTGAACAGCATGCCGAACACCAGTTCGCCGACGCTGCCACCATCTTCGCGCAAGATCGATGCGACACCGCCCGACCGCAGTTCCTGAACGCGGTGCAACGGTAGCCGCACCGCGTGCTCAAACACGCGTCGTCGCAGGTTCAGTTGAATCTGTTTCGAGATCTTCGTGGCGTACCAGCGACCCCAGACGTGAATCAGAATCTTCGCCAGCGACACGATCGTGACCGCGATCACAGCCAGCAGCAGCAACTGTCGCGGATCGGCCAAGGTGGGTATGCGCTGCAGCCAGATCGGGGGCAATTGTTTGCCGCTCAATCCGTAGTCGATGACGAACTTGGTACCGGCGGGTGGGATCAGTCCGATCAGCGTCGAGACGGTGACCGACAACAGAACCCAGATCAGCGGCCGACGGAACGGTACCAGCAATTGCAGAAACTGCCACACCAGTTGTCCGGCCGACCGAACGCGATCTTTCGGACTGCGACTTTCGCCCGTCGAGTGAATACTGCCTTTCGGCAACTGCTTTCGTCTGACCTGTTTTCGATAGGTTTCGAACCTCGATCGACTGCCCGCACTATGCAACCGGCGCACTGCTGCCTCGCTACGAGCGGCCTCGAAGCCATTCGTACCGACATCCGGTGTTTCACCACGTGATTCCGAAGATGTTTGAGTCATGTGTGATTGCTTCAGTGAGTCGTGCTTTGCGGGGCGAGGAATGGCTTCGGGGAGAATACCGGCATAAATCAACCGTCGATGATCGATCAACATCAGATTATAGAGGCAACCCCGTTCTTGGCGCCTCCTGGAACGCAGAGCGTCGCTTCGACCAAGCTGAATCGCACCAGCCAGCCTCACCAAACTGCGGACCGCCACCGGCGGTTTCTTCGCGTCGCATGATGGGCTAAAAATAGGTGTGTCGTTCTCGCGTCGAGTGCTCTACCTGCTTCCAACGCGCGAGCCGTATGGCGATTCTAAACCCAACACGATCGCGAATCCCGCCGACCCGCGGCCGGGTCACTTTGCACTCTGGAGACGAACTGGATACGGTACGCGCATCGTGACCGGTGTGCGATTTCGTCCTGAAAATGATGGATAAAAGGATCAATACGTGATCATTCTTGCTGGAGACGTTGGTGGAACAAAAACCAACATGGCGTTCTATCAGATTCAGGGCGATCAACTGGTCGCCGTGGTCGAAGCGCAGTATCCCAGTCGCGATTTCTCGAACTTCGATGACTTGGTGCAGCGATTCCAAAGTGAACATCGGTTGCGCGCCAACGCCGCCTGTTTTGGCGTGGCGGGGCCGTGCCAGCATGGCCGCTGTCGCGCGATGAATTTGCCCTGGGTCGTTGAAGAATCGGTATTGCGCCAGATCCTGCAGATCGAAGCGGTGCGCGTGATTAACGATCTGGAAGCAACGGCCTATGCCGTCCCCATCCTGCCTCCGCACGAGTTTGCCGAGATTCAAGCGGGCACGGCAGACCCCCAGGGACACGCGGCAGTGATCGCGGCAGGCACGGGGCTAGGCGAAGCAGGGCTGTTGTGGGACGGAACCCGGCATCGTCCGTTTGCCTGCGAAGGTGGCCACAGCGACTTCGCACCTAGGAATCGAGACGACGTCGGGTTATTCCAGTTCCTCGAGCACGAATTCAAACATGTCGCCTGGGAACGAGTCCTGTCGGGCCCCGGTCTGCACAACTTATATCGCTATTTGCGCACCGTGCCGGATGCTAAGCCGTCGTCCGTCGTGGCGGATGAAATGCGACTTGCGGATCCGTCGGCCGTGATTTCGCGTGCTGCGATGGCCGATCGCTGTCCGGTATGTGTGGCGGCACTCAACCTGTTCGTGTCTCTCTACGGAGCCGAAGCGGGTAACCTGACATTAAAGATGATGGCGACCGGCGGCTTGTATATTGGTGGCGGGATCGCCCCGAAAATCTTGACCGCGCTGAAGAACGGCCTGTTTTGTCAGGCGTTCGCGGACAAAGGGCGACTCAAGACAATGCTCGACCAGGTTCCGATCCGAGTGATCCTGAGCGACAAGGCGGCCCTGCTGGGCGCCGCGCAATGTGCGCGGATCCACAGTAGCTAGATCGAGGATTCCAACGCAAAGTCGCGAAGGGGCAAAGACGCCAAGAGGTCAAAACTTCAAACTTCATAGCTTGAAGCGCTTCTGTTCTCGTGAAACGTTGCTCCAGATTTGTGGCACATGTCTGATGATTGGCGACGGAAAGTGAGGCGATGAATCAGGTCAATGATTCGGCACTCACCTATGATGGATAATGAATTGAGCCAACTGATCGTCACGGCCATGATCGAAGTGCATAAAACTTTGGGTGGTCCAGGCTTGTTAGAATCGGTTTACGAGGAAGCACTCGCGTGGGAATTGTCGGAACAGGGGCTGAGCGTTAAGCGACAAGAGACCTTGCCGATTAGGTCCAAAGGCAGGAGTCTTGCGACGCCGCTCAAGATCGATTGGCTCGTTAACGAATCGGTGATTGTCGAATGTAAATCTGTTTCCAAGTACCACGAGATCTTCGAGGCCCAGGCTTTGACCTACTTGCGTCTGACGAATCTCAAGCTTGCCCTCGTCATCAATTTTGGCGAGAGATACGTCAAAGACGGAATTCATCGAGTCGTCAACGGGCTGTGAGTCACTTTGCCTCGAAGTCGCCAACTCAATATGTCGGTAATTGTTGATCCGGATTCTTAACGCGAAGACGTCAAGGTGCAGAGCCGCGAAGTTTGCCTGACGAGTCATCGATTTTTGCTTAAATCGGCACGTCTCTCTCCTCGCAGGGAGCCGCTTCGATGTGATGCCGGGTCTGGTCACGCAATTCCACTCTTTGCGTCCTTGCTCCTTGGCGTTGAAGTTCAACTGGCCGCGAACTCCGTCTTCAAGCTCGTTTCGGGTTGAGGCCGCCGGGCATCAGCGGTAATATAAATTGCCGTTGATGGATGCCTCTGCCTTCGTCCTACCTGAACGAGCCTGCCTTGATGTCCCGCCCGTTGGTGACCTTAAGCTGCCTCTGCGTATTCGTGGCCTTCGCTGGCTCGAATGCGCCTGCCCAGGATTTGCGTGCATCGGGCGAAATCCATTTCGCGAACGACATCGTGCCGATTTTGAATCGGTTCGGCTGCAATTCATCGGGCTGTCATGGTAAGGCTGAAGGGCAGAATGGCTTCCGGCTGTCGGTGTTTGGTTTCGACCCTCCCGCTGACTATGTCGCTCTGACGAAGGAATCGCGTGGACGCCGTGTGGTTCCGGCCATTCCTGAACAAAGCCTGCTCCTGAAGAAAGTCTCGGGCGGATCACCCCACGGCGGTGGCATTCGGATTCCCCGTGAATCGTTCGAATACCGGCTGCTGCACGAGTGGATTGCCTCTGGAGCGTTACCGGGCCGCGACGACGCTCCCCATGTTGTCCGAGTACGCGTCGAACCTGCCCAGCGCGTGATGACGTTTGGGGAGACTCAGCAGCTTACGGTGATTGCGACCTACAGCGATGGACACGAAGCCGATGTCACGCGGCATGCACGCTTTCAGACCAATCGAGAATCGGTCGGCGATGTCGACGAGCATGGTCTGGTCGCGGTGAAGCAGACCGCCGGTGGCGTCGCCATCATGGCGGCGTATCTGGAAACGATCGGACTCTTTACCGCTCTCGTACCGCGTGTTGGTGATCCTGGTTTGTCCGTGGGGTTCGACGCTCTTGTGACATTACCCGTCGATCAACTGGTCGATGCACGATTGAAAACCTTGCGAATCGCGGCTTCACCCTCGTGTGACGATGCCACCTATCTGCGTCGCGTTTATCTGGATGTCATCGGCCGCTTGCCATCGCCCGTCGAGGCGCGGATATTTCTGGCAGACGAGCAACCTGGCAAACGATCTCGACTGGTCGAGACGTTATTTGAGCGACCGGAATTCGCCGACTATTGGGCCTTGAAGTGGTCAGACTGGCTGCGAGTCGATCGTCAGATCCTCGGACATCAGGGAGCCTATGCCTATTACAAATGGATTCGCGACAGCCTGGCGTCGAATCTGCCTATGGATCAGTTCGCGCGGCAGTTGATCACGGCCGACGGACCACTGGCCGATCATCCCGCGGGCTATTTTTACAAGGTATCGAAAGATCCCGGTGAGACGGCTTCGATGCTGTCTCAGGTTTTGCTCGGTGTGCGAATCGATTGCGCCAAGTGCCATCATCACCCGTTCGATCGCTGGAGTCAGGACGATTACTTCGGGATGCAGGCGTTCTTTACTCCCGTCGCGTTCAAAGGAACGCCGCGCGGTGAATCGTTGTTGGCGTTACGCAACGATACGACGAGCCATCCACGTACCGGCGCTGTGATTCATGCGCACGCTTTGGGCACTGCGATGCCGAATGCAGATCCCGCGGGCGATCGTCGGCGCGTGCTGGCGGACTGGGTTGTCGCTGCCGACAATCCCTACTTTGCCCGGAATCTGGCTAACCGAATGTGGGCGCATTTCCTGGGACGAGGGCTGATTGAACCGGTCGACGATGTGCGGATGACCAATCCTCCTTCGAACCCTGAACTGCTCGATTTCCTGGCGCAAGACCTGCGTTCGCACAAGTTCGACTTTCATCAGTTGGTTCGCTCGATTGTGCAGACACGTACCTATCAGGCGTCATCGTCTGTCAACGACACGAATGCCAACGACGAGCAGAACTATTCGCGAGCGCTCCTGCGGCGGTTGGATGCCGAAGTGCTGCTCGACGCAATCTGTGATGCAACGGGTGTTCCCGAAAAGTTTGACGGTGTTCCTGCCGGTTGGCGGGCGACTCAATTGTGGGATAGTCAGGTCTCGCACTATTTCCTGACGACGACCGGACGTCCCACACGAACGACCGTCTGTGAATGCGAGCGAGTCGCTTCACCGAGTGTTGCGCAAGTGTTGCACGGTTTGAACTCGCCCTCGCTGGAAGGCAAGTTGTCACACGAAGCCGGTCGTGTGGGGGCACTGAGTAAATCGTTTCCGACCGATAATGCCGCCGTTGTCGAAGAACTGTACCTGGCCTTCTTCAGTCGCATGCCGTCGATACATGAACGAGATGCTGCCCTGGAGCATTTGTCTTCGCGTGGAGTGACGGATCGGCGTGCGGCCATCGAAGATGTGGCCTGGTCGCTGATGAACAGTTTGGAGTTTGTCTTTAACCACTGAGAATTCCGATGACACGTCAGTTTTGCGATGGTGTGACTCGACGCAGCGCGCTACGGATTGGTGCTGCGACGGGACTCGGTTTCGGTCTGACGCTCGATGCCTTGCTGCGTCGCCAGGCGCATGCCGCAGAAGTGAATACCAGTACGACGAACCCTCGCGACGGCGTCTCGCTGATCATGCTCTTCCTGCGCGGTGGACTGAGTACCATTGATACGCTCGACATGAAACCGAAGGCACCCATTGAATTTCGTGGTGAGTTCGATCCGATCGAGACCACCGTTCCGGGGATGCAGGTCTGCGAGCATCTGCCTAAGTTGGCTCAGCAGGCGCAGCGGTTTTCATTGTTGCGGTCATTCACCCACACCGATTCGAATCATGGACCGGCCGATCATTGGATGCTAACCGGGTATGCACCTCGTGCTGGGTTCAATCCGAACTTGAAACCGAATAACCAGTATCCGGCACTGGGTTCAATCGTTGCAAAAACGTTGGGGCCGCGTGGTTCGGTGCCTCCTTATGTCTGTCTGCCGCGGATGCATCCGTCGTGTGGCTCGGCTTATCTGGGACCGATCGCGGCGCCATTCGTTGTCGAAGCCGATCCGAACTCGCCCGATTTCACCGTGCCTGATCTGCTGCCACCGCTGGCTGTTGATGCCTCACGATTGGACGCGCGTCGTGACCTGCTGCAAACGGTCGATCGATTCGCCGCCGCCCGCGAAGCGGAAGCAAACCCGGCGGCGAATACGACGGCGAAGTTCCGCGAGAAAGCATTTTCGCTAATGGTCTCGCCGCAGACCAAACAAGCCTTCGAGATTGGCAATGAGCGGGCTTCGTTACGTGACCAGTACGGTCGGAATTCACTCGGTCAGTCGTGCTTGATGGCACGGCGATTGGTTGAGGCCGGTGTCCGCTGCGTGACAGTCGATCATTCCAACTGGGACACGCACTTTGACAACTTCAATGTATTGAAGAAGGATCTGCTACCCAACCTGGACGCCGGGCTATCGACCTTGATTAGTGATCTGCACGATCGAGGTCTGCACGAGAGGACGCTGGTCGTTGTGATGGGCGAGTTTGGTCGAACGCCGCGCATCAACAAGGATGCCGGTCGCGATCACTGGGGGCCATCGAATTGCCTGTTGTTCAGCGGTGGTGGCATCAAAAATGGTGTCGTCCTCGGCCAGACGAATGCCCATGGCGAAAAGCCGACTGGAGACAGCACGGGCCCCGCTGACATGGCCGCCACGATCTGCCACTGCCTGGGGATTAATCCCGACCAGGAGTTCCATACACCGGAAGGCCGTCCGATTAAGATCACCAACGGAGGCACACCCGTTCGCGGATTGGTGTGAAGACTGAATGGAATTTTGCACCGGAAGACTTCCGAATGAGGGTCGATTCGAAAGAAAATATGGCGAGAAGAGATTCCAGAAATCTGTCGATATTGCTCGCTATTGTACTGCTCATGGGCGGGACGACGACGAATGCCGTTCGCGCCGAATCGCCCTTGATCAGCTATATGTTTCCGGCGGGTGGGCAGAGGGGAACCCAGGTTGAGGTGCGCGTCGGCGGTTGCAATTTGTACGAAACGCCGCGGTTCTTTCTGCCGGGCAAGGGAATTCAATCTCCGCAGGTTTTGCAGCCCACGACGACAGTCTGGTTTGAAGGACCGATGATCCCTCAACCTCCGTCGCAACAGCGGGAAGACTATCCGCGAGACTATCTGGCGACGTTGCAGATCGCGGCTGATGCTCCGGTAGGTCAATCCAACTGGCGCGCGGCAACGGGGCAGGGAGTGACCGCCTCGCTGGGGTTTATCGTGGGCGACTTTCCCGAGATCGTCGAACAGGAGCAAGAAGGGCGGACACCTCCACAACCGGTCACGCTGCCTGTCACCATCAATGGCCGTACCTTTCCGCGTGAAGATGTCGACACCTACCGATTCACCGCAACCTCCGGTCAGGTCATCACCTGCCACGCGGCAACGTCGGCTTTTGGCTCGCCGCTAAAGGCTTGTGTGGCGATCTTGGATTCCGGTGGGAAAGTCCTTGCAGAAGCTGTTCCTGCCGGCAGTGCGACTCCGATGTTGAACTTCGCGGTTCCGATTGCTGGCGATTACATCGTGCGGATCCATGATGTTGGTTATCAAGGATTGCAAAATCATGTCTATCGACTGACACTCACCGCAGGGCCAGTCATTGATACGGTTTATCCGTTGGGCGGACGATGCGGTCAGACAGCGCACTTTGAAGTTGACGGAGTGAACCTGCCGGAACGGGATGTCGCGCTGACGTTGCCGACGACTGGCACAGACTGTCTGTATCCGAGCACCAGAGGTGAGTTCAGCCAAGCTCGACTGGAACTGGATGAACTGGACGAATTCCTCGAACAACCCGCAAAAATCGCGACTTTTCAGACGTTCACAATTCCGGGTGTGCTGAATGGACGGGTCCAGCAGCCAGGTGAAGAAGATGCCTGGCAGTTCACGGCCACCAAAGGACTGGAATACGAATTCGATGTGCACGCCGCGCGGTGCGGATCTTATCTCGATCCGGTCATCTGGATCTGTGACAAGTCTGGAAAGTCGCTCAAAGAGGCTGACGATGTGGCAGGTTTGCAGACGGATGCCCGGCTGAAATGGACGTCTCCTGACGATGGCGAATACCAGTTCCGGATTCGCGATCGATTAGCGTCGCGCGGGGATCGCCGCTATACGTATCGCGTACGAGTCACGACGGCGGTTACGCCGAACTTCTCGGTCCGTTTAGCATCTGATGCCGTCAGTTTGGAACCAGGCCAATCCGCGAAAGTCAAAGTGTTGATCGATCGTGGACTTGGATTCAATGTGCCGATCGACATCCTATGGGACCAGTTGCCGCCGGGTTTGACCGTCGAATCGCCGTGCACCGTGGCCGCAAATCAAAAAGAAGGCCAAGTCACACTCAAGGCCGACAAAGACGCTCGTCCGACGACAGCACCGATCCGATTGACGGGCGTTGCCAAAGCTGGCGACGTCGAAATTCGACGCGCGGCAGTGACAATAGCCACATCGACAGGTCCCGATGCCGAGGCGGTGGCTGATCCCGATTCGGCGCTCTGGACGTCGATCACGATTCCGACACCGTTCAAGTTCCTGGGAATCTTTGAATCGAAGTATGTGCCGCGCGGCGCGGTCTATATTCGCAAGTACCGGATCGAACGGAACGGATTTACGGGGCCTCTGCAGGTGCAATTGGCCGACCGGCAGGGACGACACCTGCAGGGAGTGACAGCAAAAACCGTTCAGATCGCCGCCGATCAGGACGAGTTCGAATTCGCGGTGGTGTTACCCCCCTGGATGGAAGTCGGGCGCACGTGCCGCTCGACGTTGTCAATGACAGGTGAGACAACTGGCCCGGACGGAATATCGCAGACGATTTGTTATAGCTCGAATGACCAACACAATCAGATGATTGCACTCGTGGCCACAGGGCGACTTTCGCTCCAAACGCGTCAGACGAGTCTCCAGGCAACGCCGAATTCGCAGCGTGAGATTCTTCTGCAGATCCAACGTGGTCCGGGAATCACCGGGCCCGTGACACTGGACTTAGCGCCTTCGAAGTCCAACTCTGGTGTCACAATGAATCGTGTGGTGGTGGACGCCAACCAGACTGACAGCCGTGTCACGCTACAGTTTGGATCTGACATCCAGGGGGTCGGTCTGAATCCCTTGATCATACGTGCGGTCAGTCTGGATGAACGCGGATTGCCGGTGACTGCAGAATTGAAACTGAACCTGATTGAATGATGTTGACGCCACAATAACTCACTGGCGATCAACCTGAATCGAGAATGACGGAACGCGAAGGGCCTGTTGCGACATGCCGAACCGAATACGATCGATCGAGCGTCGTCCTTGTCCACAGCCAGTCAGCTGCGGATTTGTCGTCGCGATGATTGTATTCGCGGGTGGCGTCGTCGCGGCGGCGGACGCTGAGGTGTCCGGCCATACCCAGCGACTCCGCGTCGAACCCGCTACTGTCGAACTCCGCAGCATGAATCGAACCCAACAGCTGCTGGTGACGGCCGATTGTGATGACGGGATCCAGGTTGATGTCACTCATCTGGCCACTTACGAGAGCCGCGATCCTGCAATCTTTCGCGTCGAGGCCGGTTCGGCCGTCGGCGCGAAGGACGGTTCATCGGAACTGCTGGTGAAATACGACGGCACTTTGGCGAGCGTTCGTGTTCGTGTCTCTGATTTTCAGGTCGATCCGCCGATCGATTTTGCGAATGACCTGTTGCCGCTGTTTTCGAAGCTCGGCTGCAACAGCGGTGGTTGTCACGGCAAAGCGTCGGGACAGAATGGATTCAAACTATCGGTATTCGGGTTCGATACGGCTGCCGACTTCGACGCACTGGTGAAAGAGGCTCGGGGCCGAAGGACGTTTGCGGCCAATCCTGAATCGAGTTTGTTGATCAAGAAGGCCACGGGAACGGCGCCACATGGTGGCGGTCAACGCTTGAAACCGGGAACTGTGGACTACGAATTATTTGCCGGTTGGATTCGGCAAGGGATGCCGCGGTCTCAACCAGACAGCCCTGCCTTAGTGAATTTGACTGTCAGTCCGACCGATCGAGTGCTGGTTGCCAGCCACCAGCAGCAGATTCTGGTGACAGCTCACTACGCCGATGGCAGCGTGCGCGATGTGACGTCGGCAGCAGGGTACGCCACAAACGCGACATTAATTGCCGAGGCGGATCGACACGGATTGATTCGGACGGGACAGGTTCCTGGAGAAGCGGCCATCACGGTGCACTACATGGGGCAGGTCGCCAGTGTGCAGGTGCAAGTCCCGCGAACGAGTCCCGCAGTTCCCTTTGAATTCCCCGCTCAGAATCACGTTGACGAACTGGTTCTGAAAAAGCTGCAGAAGATGCGACTGATGCCAGCCGACCTGGCCGACGATGCAACTTTCCTGCGCCGAGTGCATCTCGACACGATCGGTACGTTGCCAACGTCCCGCGATGTGCGAGAGTTTCTCGCCGATCTCAATCCGAACAAACGTTCGGCCTGGATCGATCGCGTGCTGGACCGACCCGAGTTTGCCGACTACTGGGCGTTGATCTGGTCCGACATTTTGCTGGTTGATCGGCAGAAGCTGGGCGAACGTGGTGCGTATGAACTGCATCGCTGGTTGCACGATCAGTTTGCCAGGAATCGTCCGTATGACCAGTGGGTCGCCGAAGTGGTGACCGCCACGGGGAATTCTGGCACGAACGGTCCCGCTAATCTGTATCGAGCGGTCGAGACGCCCGAGGAACTAGCCAGAACGATCAGCCAGGCATTCCTGGGTGTGCGGATGGAATGTGCACAGTGTCACCATCATCCTTTCGAAAAATGGTCGCAGGACGATTTCTATGGATTGGTTGGGTTCTTCAATGGGCTGGAACGCAAACCGATCGCGCCGGGAAGGGTACTGGTGTATCACTCGGGGTTGCGCGAAACGCGAATCCCGTTGATCGAGAAGGTGGTGGCCACGCGGCCGCTGGATGGAGTCGTGTTCACAGAAACAGGCACGGATCCGCGCCGAGTGCTCGCGCAGTGGATGACGGCGCGCGAGAATCCCTGGTTCGCACCACTCGCCGCAAATCGTTTGTGGAAACATTTCCTTGGACGCGGCTTGGTCGAACCTGAGGATGATCTACGCTCGACCAATCCCCCTACGAACGATGAACTGTTGAATTATCTGGCGTCGGAATTGATCGAGTCGAAGTTTGACCTGAAACAACTGATGCGCACGATCCTGCAATCGCGCACGTATCAACTGTCGAGTGTGACGAACGCAACCAACCGCGACGATGAACAGAATTTCTCACATCATTACGTCCGGCGATTACCTGCCGAAGTGCTGCTTGACGCCATCAGCAGTGTCACGGGTGAGGCCGAAGTGTTTCCGGGTCGGCCGCCGGGCACGCGAGCGATCGAGCTGTGGGACAATCGACTGCCGTCATATTTCCTGGAAATCTTCGGTCGACCCGAGCGCACCAGCCCGTGCGAGTGTGGTCGATCAAGTGAACCGACAATGTCGCAGGCATTGCACCTGATGAATGCTCCTGAAGTCGAAGCCAAGATTGCCAGCGAGTCTGGTCGAGTCGCTCAACTGGTACGCTCAGGTTTGGACAGCGATGCCTTGACCGAAGAATTGTGTTTGTCGACGTTGGGGCGATTGCCACGCGAGTCGGAGCGAGCGATCGCGCAGCAGCTCTTTCAGTCATCGCGCGAGCGGTACAGCTATTCTGAACCCAACTCAATCGCGATCCCCGCAGACCAGCGGCCGGGTCGACAGGCTGCCGAAGATTTTTTGTGGTCGCTGCTGAATTCGTATGATTTTCTGTTCGTGAAGTGAGTCTGCCATGCTGCCCGGCTTTTGCGATGGAATCGATCGACGCGGCTTCCTGAAGATGGGATCGGTGGCCGGTCTGAGTCTCGCCGAGATCCTGCGGCTACAACATGTCAGCGCAGCAGAAGGTGCAGCGAAGCCGAAGAAAGACATCAATTGCATCTTTATCTTCATCATCGGCGGAATGGCGCATCAGGATATGTGGGACATGAAGCCCGATGCGCCGCCCGAGATTCGTGGCGACTTC
>Ga0105238_10001680_pt1 | contig 22244 bp, 25 predicted proteins | sample KBSC34metaG_FD_81526 | JGI IMG/M metagenome (GOLD analysis project Ga0105238, IMG submission 81526) | Corn rhizosphere microbial communities from Kellogg Biological Station, Michigan, USA - KBS C3-4 metaG | ecosystem: Host-associated > Plants > Roots > Rhizosphere > Soil | place: Michigan, USA...
CCAAGCATTGATGATTTACTGACGGATTGAAGCCATGTTTGAGTTCGCAAAAACCTGTATTGGAAGCGGAAATTATGTTTGCCCGCCAGACGCCGGCCCGGCGTGGCATGCCGCTTACGAAGCGGGTTGTGACATGGAACAGTTGGAAGCAAATCTCAAACTGGCGACCGAAGATCGTTTGCTGAAACATGACCAATTACGCAATGAATGGCTGGAGTTCGAATCGTTCATGGAAAAAATTTATCGCGGCTTGAAATTTATTAAATCGTATCATGTCTATTCTCGTTAAACCCAACACCAAGGTCCTCGTCCAGGGCATCACCGGCAGCTTCGGCGCCAAGCATGCCCAGCTTTCCATCGATTACGGCACCGCTGTCGTCGCTGGCGTCACGCCCGGCAAGGGCGGCCAGTTCTTTGAGCACGGCGGCAAGAAGGTTCCCATCTATGACACCGTCGCCGAAGCCGTGAAGCAATCCGGCGCCACCGCCAGCGCCGTGTTCGTTCCCCCGCCCTTCGCCGCGGATGCGATCCTTGAGGGCGCGGATGCCGGGCTCGACCTCGTCGTCGCCATCACCGAAGGTATTCCCGTGCGCGACATGGTGCGCGTGAAGCGCGCCATGCAGGGCAACCTCAAGACCCGGCTCATCGGCCCGAACTGCCCCGGCATCGTCACGCCGGGCGAAGGCAAAGATTCCCACGGCGGCTGCCGCATCGGCATCGCTCCCGGTTACATCCACAAGAAGGGCAACATCGGCGTCGTCTCCCGCAGCGGCACGCTGACCTATGAGGCGGTCTGGCAATTGACTTCGCGCGGCGTCGGCCAGAGCACCTGCGTCGGCATCGGCGGCGACCCTGTGAACGGCACGTCGCACCTCGACGTCATCAAACTTTTTAACGACGACCCCGAAACGACCGGCATCATCATGATCGGCGAGATCGGCGGCAGCGCGGAAGAAGAAGCCGCTGAGTGGATCAAGAAGAATTGCAAGAAGCCGGTCGCCGGCTTCATCGCCGGTGCGACCGCGCCTCCAGGACGCCGCATGGGCCACGCCGGCGCGATCGTCAGCGGCGGCAAAGGCACGGCGGCGGCGAAGATCGCGGCGTTCAAGGATGCCGGCATCGGCATTGCCGTCACGCCGAGCGAAATGGCGGACACCCTGCTGAAAATGATGTGAGTGGCCGGTGACGGGTGACACGTGGCGATAGCTCCGCGCTTGACACTTGTCGCCCGCCACCCGTCTCATGTCACTTTGATGGGCATAGTCGATTTCATCCTGAACCTCGCCGGGCTGCTGCTGTGGCTGAACTGGCGCTCCATCCGGTTCGACCCGCTGGTCAAACGCCGGCCGGCCACGCTGATGGGCACGCTGCGCCCGGCCGCGCCCCAAAAATTCCGCCGCTGGCACCTGCTGGTGTTCATCGCCGTGCTGCTGTTTCTGCGGGCGGTGATCTATCACTGGATCGGCACGGCCGCCAACTGGACCGGCCAGCTTGATTTCGGCCCCGTGGTGCTTTCCTGCCGCAGCGACTGGTTTTTGCGGATACTGGCGTTTTCCTTTTTCAGCTTCGGCCTGACGCTGGGGATGTTTTACATCTGCCTGCTGCCGCTCTCCCTGCTCGCCGGGCCGGAACCGTTCCACAGCCTGGTGAAAATCCCGCTCGGCCGCATCGATGACTGGCCGCGCTGGGCGAAATTCATCCTGCCATTTCTGGCGACGGCCCTGTTTTGGTGGCTGGCGAGCTGGACGTTTGGCTGGCTGGGCATCACCCTCAAGCAGATTTCCCCGGCCGAACGCTTCGAACAATCCATCCTCATCGGGCTTGGCAGCTACCTGCTCTGGAAATTCCCGCTGGGCGCCATCCTGCTGCTGCACCTGCTGAACAGCTACGTCTATTTCGGCAAGCACCCGTTCTGGAAATATATCAATGCGGTGGCGCAATCGCTGCTGTCACCCCTGCAAAAAATCCCGCTGCAGGCCGGCAAGGTGGATTTTGCGCCGCTGGTTGGAATCACCGTTATTTTTCTGGCCGCCCATGTCATCGAACATGGCATCAGTCTGGGGGCGTCATTTTATATACCCGGGTTGCAGGATATCTATGCCCGGCTGCCGTTCTGAAGTTTACTTTGCCAGCGGCAGCTTCACCGTGACGGTCGAGCCCGCCCCCTGCCCGCTCTCGATGGCCAGCGTGCCGCCGTGCAGTTCCACGAGCTTCCGCGCGATGGTCAGGCCGAGGCCGAGGCCTTCCACATCCTGCATCTTGCGTTCAAACTGCACATAGGCGCCGATGCGCGTGATCTGTTCGGTCGAGAATCCACGGCCCGAATCGCTCACGGAAAATTCCATTTCGTCCGGCAACAAGGACAGGCGCACCCGTATCGGCGTGCCGGCATCGGAATACTTGAGCGCGTTCTGGACCAGTTCGGTGACAATCTTGTTGAAATAGTCCTCGGCGATGGCCAGCGGCGCCTCGGCGGCCTCCACCACGATATCGGCCGCACGGTGGACCCGGTCCGCCAGATAGACGGCGGTGGACCGCGCGATCTTGCCCGGCGTGGCGATCCGCGCCTCGCGCAGTGAATTCACGCCCTGCGGGTCGGCGGCCAGCAATTCGATCTGCGCGTAAGCCAGGAAGTTTTCGATCAACCGTTCGAGGCGCTGGCCGGACTGGGCGATTTCCCGGCCCATGTCCGCGATCTCCGAAGCCGGCAGCGGCATCTCCACGCTGGTGGACAGCAGTTCCGCGTTCGAGATGATGCCATTCAGCGGCGTGCGCATCTCGTGCGGCAGCATGAAGGAGATCTGGTGGCGCAGGTGCGTGAGCTTGCGTTCAGCCTCCTCACGCACGGTGCGGACCTTGCGCAGGCGCGCATCCACGGCGGCATAAAGCTCGTCGATCTTGAACGGTTTCGGCAGGTAATCATCCGCGCCGAGCGCCATGCCGTGACGCATCCCGGCGGCATCGGCGAGACCGGTCATCAGGATGAAGGGGATGGCGGCCGTCGTGGCGTCCTCGCGCAGCCTGGCCAGCGTGGTGTAGCCGGCGCCGGCCTTGTCCATGTTCACGTCGCAGAGGATCAGATCGGGCAGGTGCTCGTGCGCCATGCTCACGCCCTCCTGGCTGTCGCCGGCCTCGATCACGTCAAAGCCGTGCTGCGCCAGCGCGAGGCGGATCATTTCGCGCAACCACGCTTCATCATCAATGACCAGAATTTTGCTCATCTATAAAAGGGGGAAACGTCAACGGCCACATACATTTGTCAGTCCTTTGACGCCTGTATTTATCCCTATAACGGCAAAATGGCAAATGAACAAACGCTCCATTTACTTCCGCTCGTCCAGGGGGATATAATGGTTTTGCGTCCGCCCCGTGTAAATCTGCCTTGGCCGGTAGATGCGGCTCTTCGGCTCTTCCATGATCTCCTTGTAGTTGGCGATCCAGCCCGGCATGCGGCCGATCGCGAAGATCACGGTGAACATCTCGACCGGTATCCCGATGGCGCGCATGATGATGCCACTGTAAAAATCCACGTTCGGATACAGCTTGCGTTCCACAAAATAGGAATCCTTCAGCGCCGCCTCCTCCAGCTTTTTCGCGATGTCCAGCAACGGGTCGCTGATGTGCAGCTTCTCCAGCACGTCGTCGCACGCCTTCTTGATGATCGTGGCGCGCGGGTCGTGGTTCTTGTAAACGCGATGGCCGAAGCCCATGAGCTTCTTGCCGCTGTTCTTGTCCTTGGCCGCCGTGATGAACTTCGAGCCGTCATCGCCTTCCTTGTGGATCTGCTCAAGCATCTCCAGCACGGCCTGGTTGGCGCCGCCATGCAGCGGGCCCCACAATGCGCACACGCCCGCCGCGCAGCTCGCGAACAGGTTCGCCTGCGACGAGGCCACCATGCGCACCGTCGAGGTGGAGCAGTTCTGCTCGTGGTCCGCGTGCAGCAAGAAAATCAGGTCCAGCGCCTTGACCACCTCCGGCTTGATCTCAAAATCCTCGTAGGGCATCGAGAACATCATGTGCAGGAAGTTCGCCGTGTATTTGTAGCTCTGCTTCGGGTAGATCAGCGGCAGCCCGTGCGATTTGCGGTACGAATACGCCGCGATCGTCCGCACCTGCGAGATCAGTTTGGCGACATACACCTCGAACTCCTTGTTCTTCCCCCAGTGCCAGTTCATCAGACCCTCGTCGAAGCAGCTCGCCGCGTTGATCATCGAGGACAGGATGGCCATCGGATGCGCCCCGGTCGGGAAGCCCTCGAAATGATAGGTCATGTCCTCGTGCAAAAACTGATGCTGCGTCAGCAGGTCCGAAAACGTCTTCAACTGCTGGCGGTTCGGCAGCGCGCCGTAGATGATGAGATAGGCCGTCTCGATGAAATTGGATTCCTTCGCCAGTTCCTCGATGGGAATGCCGCGGTAACGCAGGATGCCCTGGTCGCCATCGATGAAAGTGATCTTGCTGACGCACGAGCCGGTGTTGCCGTAGCCGTCATCGATGGTGATGTAGCCCGTGTTCGCGCGCAAGGACGACACATCCACCGCCTTCTCCCCCTCGCTGCCGACCAGGGTGGGCAACGTGTAAGATTTTCCATCGAGTTCCAGTTTCGCTTCTTTGCTCATGACACCGTGATCCTAAATAATGTTAAGTTTTGTCAAATTTGCCGAGGAAACGAAAACTTGGCAAGCAGCGAAACCATTTTTCACGCATCGATGCCGCACCAGATGATGTGATGCAGCGCATTGGGATTGCTTCTGCGCGCCGCGCCCGGTTGCGCGCCGGTGATTTCTGTGCTCTAATGTCACCCGCCGCGCTCACGTTGAATGTTTTTCCCGGCGCACGGTCAAAAGTTTGACGAAATTAATTTATGATGTTCTGGGATACAAAATATGTTCTGTTCGTGATGCTGCCCGGCCTGCTCATCGGCCTCTGGGCGCAGATGAAGCTGATGTCCGCCTATGGCAAATACAGCAAGGAGCCGGTGGCATCAGGCATGACCGGCGCGGAAGTGGCGCGGCGCATCCTTGACCAGGCCGGCCTCACGGACATGCCGGTCGAGGAAGTCGAAGGCCATTTGAGCGACCACTACGACCCGACGAAGAAGGCGTTGTTCCTTTCGTCCGACAATTATCATGGCCAGAGCATCGCCGCCGTCGGCGTCGCCGCTCACGAAGCCGGGCACGCCCTGCAGGACAAGCTCGGTGATGCCATGTTCAACCTGCGCATGGCGCTGGTCCCCGTGACCCAGATCGCCAGCTACGCCTGGATGGGCGTCATGCTGCTCGGCTTTGTCCTGCACATCATCCCGCATTTCATGCTGATCGCCGTCGCCATCTTTTCCGTGCTGACCCTGTTCCAACTGGTCACGCTGCCGGTGGAGTATGATGCCAGCGCGCGGGCCAAGGAACAGCTCTTCCGCCTCGGCCTGGTGCGCGAGACGGAGCGCGATGGCGTCAAGAAAGTCCTTGATGCGGCCGCCCTTACCTACGTCGCCGCCATGGTCGGTTCGGTGCTGAATCTGTTCTACCTCATCTCCTCCGCCAACGATGATCGCAGTTAATTTGCTTGCAGCCTGACGCTCCGCGTTTAACTTTTCGTCCATTCATGGCGGCGAAGAAATCAAAACGCACGGCGGCCCCGGTCCAACGGAAGAAGAAAGATTCCGTCCCGGCGGCGCCACCGGCCGAGCCCAAGGTGGTCTCCGTTCCCCGGGCGCTGTCTGATTCACCGAACCAGGCGCCGGTCGTGATCCCCACCGAAGGCGACACCACGCGCTTCATCCGGCGCGAAACCGAGCGGCATGATGGCGACACGGCCATCCGGCTTTATCTCCGCGAAATCGGCCAGGTCAAATTGCTGACCGTGCAGGAGGAGATCGATCTCGCCGCCCGCATCAAGAAGGGCGACAAGAAGGCCCGCGAGCACATGATCAAGGCCAACCTGCGCCTGGTCGTGAAGATCGCCCGCGACTACGAAGGCATCGGCCTGCCCCTGCTCGACCTCATCAGCGAGGGCAACATCGGCCTGATGAAGGCCGTCGAACGCTTTGACCCCAAGAAGGGCGGCAAGCTGTCCACCTACGGTTCGTGGTGGATCAAGCAGTCCATCAAGCGCGCCCTCGCCAACCAGTCCAAGACCATCCGCCTGCCCGTCCACCTGGTGGACAAGATCTCCAAGATGCGCCGCATGGCGATGAAGCTGCAGGAGGAGTTCGGCCGCGAACCGACCGACGAGGAACTCGCCGCCGAACTGGGCACCACCGCCTCGCGCGTGGCCCAGATGCGCACCGCGTCCATCCGCCCCGCCTCGCTCGACGCGCCCATCGGCGATGACGACTCCAATAATTTTTCCGAGATGGTCGAGGACGAACGCGCCATCAACCCTTACGACGAACTCGAAGACAAGACTGTCGTCAACATGCTGACCGACATGGTCAAGCACCTCGACGAGCGCGAGGCGACCATCCTGCGCTTCCGCTTCGGACTGGATGGCGGCACGGAAAAGACCCTGGAAGAGGTCGGCGAGAAGTTCGGCGTCACCCGCGAACGTGTCCGGCAGATCCAGAACCTCGCCCTGCGCAAGCTCCGCAAGATGATCGAGCGCCTCGAAAAAACGAAGCACAAGGATATTTGACCATGCCCAACACCGTCACCACCGCCGAGATCGAAAAGGCCATCCGCAACGTACCAGATTTCCCCAAGCCGGGAATCCAGTTCAAGGACATCACCCCCGTGCTCGCCGATGCCCGGCTCTTCTCCGGCGCCATCGATCTCGTGACGGAAAAGTATTCCTCCGGCAGCGTGGACGCCGTCGTGGGCATCGATGCCCGCGGTTTCATCTTTGCGGCCGCCGCCGCCAAAAAATTGAACGCCGGTTTCGTCCCCGTCCGCAAAAAGGGCAAGCTGCCCTATTCGACCATCGAGCAGGATTACGCGCTGGAATACGGCCATGCCACCGTGGCAATGCACACCGACGCGCTCAAGCCCGGCTCCCGGGTGCTGCTCGTGGATGACCTGCTCGCGACCGGCGGCACCTCGGCCGCCGCCGCCGCCCTGGTGCAGAAGCTGGGCGGGAACATCGTCGAGGCCGTCTTCCTCATCGAGCTGAAATTTCTGGACGGACGCAAGAAACTGGACGGCTTCCCGGTGCGATCGCTTGTTGTCTATTGATACCGCATGGCTGATTCCGTCACTTTAAGCGTCGTCGCTCCCTGCCATAACGAGGCGGAAAATCTGGTTCCCTTCGTCACCGCCATCCGCACCGCGCTGGAACCGCTGAAGATTTCTTACGAAATCGTCCTCACGGACGACCGCAGCACGGACAATTCCTGGGCCATCTTGCAGGACCTTGGCGCCAGGGATCCGCGCATCCGCGCCGTGCGGCTCGCGAAAAATTCCGGCCAGTCCGCCGCCATCTGGGCCGCCATCAAGACCGCGCAGGGCCGCTACATCGCCACGCTGGATGCCGACCTGCAAAACGACCCGGCCGACCTGCCGCAATTCCTCGAGGCGATCAAGAACTTTGACTGCGTCTGCGGCAACCGCAAACAGAACCGTGCCAAGGGCGATTCCATCATCCGCCAGCTTTCCTCGAATATCGCCAATGGTGTCCGCAACTGGATGACAAAGGAGACCGTGACGGATTCCGCGTGCGGCTACCGCATGTTCCGCCGCGAGTGCGTGGACAACCTGAAATTTTTCAAAGGCATGCACCGCTTCATGCCCACGCTGTTCAAGATCGAGGGCCATACCATCACGGAAATCCCCGTCCGCCACCACGCGCGGGCCGCCGGCGCGAGCCACTACGGCGTCTGGAACCGCGTGTTCGTCACGCTCTACGACCTGTTCGCCGTGCGCTGGATGCAGAAGCGGATGTTCCGTTTCACGGTTGGTGAGCGCATTAATTTTCCGCCGCAAGGGAAATAAAGCCTTTCCGCCGGAGAGTGCCCGTCCTCGGGCACAGCAATGCTCTATCACCAGTCGTGTAAAACTCTTCTTTCGCGTGGTGTGCAATCCTATCATTGCAGGATTGTTTCCGGCCCGGTTACCGGGGATTGCTGTGCCCGGGGACGGGCACACTCCGTAATGACCGTGGTCACATCACTGCTGGTGGAGTCTGTCGCGCTGCGACTGACTATGCCTGCGAAGCAGGCACTTTGGGACGCGATCACGTTTTGACCCGCAAATGATTCCGTCACCTGCTCTCGGGCCCACGCAGGGCATCAGGTTATTGTTGCGTTTTCGTGTGGCGTGGCCCAGCTTTTGGTCGTTCGCATGGCTAAAACTTTAAAAGTCGAACTCGCCGTACCGGATGCACTTTCGGTCGATGGCTTGGTTTCCAGGTTTCAGGATTTTGGTGAGGATGTTTATTTTGCTTTGCGAGACGAGTGCGACGTTTCCATTGATGAGATTGACCATTTCGTTGGCGCGTTCCATTTGCGCAGCCTTCATAAGCGTGAGGTGCGCAGCATTGCAGCCAAGGTTCGCAAGATTCTTGAGAAGCATCCGTGGCTGACTGATATTAAGATTTATGAGATTCAGAATGACCACGATGCCTAATACAACGCTGGAGCCCTCTCCCAGCGCGAGAAGGTCAGAGTGAGGGAGAGCACGTCGACCATCTACCGCCAGTGAATTGAGATTTCCTCCGCCCGTTTCTTCCCGCTACACTCGTTGAAATGCATTGGTTGTTGTCCATTGACCACGCGCTGTTTCACTTCATCAACAGCACGCTTGGCAACCCGTTCTTTGACTGGCTCATGCCCATCTTGAGCGGTTATGGCGTGCCGTGGCTGCCGGTGGTGATCATCGGCCTGCCCGCCGTCTTTTATTTTGGGTCAACCCGGCTTCGCCTGTGCCTGGCATTCATGCTGCTGGTCGTCGTGATTGGAGATCCGCTCATCGTCGGCACCATCAAAAGCGCCATCGGCCGCGCCCGCCCGTGTGTCGCCCTCGCCGACTCCATCTCCCGGCTCTCCTGCGGCGGCCACCACAGCATGCCTTCCGGTCATGCCGCCAACACGTTTGCCGTTGCCATGGTCGCGTTCCTGTTTTACCGGCGCAGTGCGTGGCTCATGTTTCCCTTCGCGGCCAGCGTGTCGTTCTCCCGCGTCTATTGCGGCGTGCATTTTCCGAGCGACGTCACCGTTGGCGCGATCCTCGGCGCTGGTTACGCCATCGCCATCCTCATAGCCACGCAATCCCTCTGGAATATCATCGGCCGGAAATTTTTCCCCGGTTGGTACGCGCAACTTCCATCATTGCTGAACCCGAAACCCGCCAACATCAGCCCACAACCGACAACCGCCGGCAAAGACTGGCTGAACCTCGGCTACTTTGTCATCGTCTTCGCGCTCATCGCGCGGTGGATCTATATCAAGAGCGGCGTCATCAATCTGAGCGGCGATGAGGCCTACCAATGGATCTGGTCCAAGCACCTGGCGCTGTCGTATTACAGCAAGCCCATGGGCATCGCGCTCATCCAGTGGTTCGGCACCGCCATCGGGGGCGACACGGAATTCGGCGTGCGCTTCTGCTCGCCGCTCCTCGCCGCCATCCTGAGCGTATTCGTGCTGCGCTTCCTCGCGCGTGAAACCAGCCCGCGCACCGCGTTCTTCATGCTGCTCGCCACGTTCGTCACCCCGCTGCTCTGCGTCGGCTCGATTTTGATGACCATTGATCCGCCGCTGGTGCTGTGCTGGATGTGGGCCGTCATCGCTGGATGGCGCGCGGTGCAGGCGGAGGGCAAAACCCGCGACTGGCTCATCGTCGGCCTGGCGCTCGGTCTCGGCTTTTTGAGCAAGCCGACCGCCGCGCTGGAGATCGTCTGCTTTACGATTTATTTCGCTCTCCAGCCTGCCGCCCGGACGCAACTCCGCAAACCGGGCCCGTGGCTCGCGCTCGGCATCTTCGCGCTCGCAACCCTGCCCGTGTTGATCTGGAATTATCAGCATGGCTGGGCCACGGTTTCGCATCTCGCCACCAACGCCCAGCTCGGCAAAAAATGGGAGCCGACCCTGAAATACTTCGGCGAATTCGTCGGAGCCCAGCTCGGCCTGTTGAATCCGGTCTTTTTGTTCGCCGCCCTCTGGGCCAGTTTTGCCTTCTGGAAACGGCGCGCTGAAAAACCGCTCTGGCTGTTTCTGTTCTGCATGGGTGCGCCGCTGTTTTACGGCTACTGGTTGTACTCGCTCCACTCCCGCGTACAGCCAAACTGGCCCGCCGCCGCCATCCCGCCGCTCTTCTGCCTCATGGCGCTGTACTGGCAAGAACGCCCGGTTTTGGCGAAGCGCCTCTTCATCGCCGGCTTCATCATCGGCATTCCCATCGTCGCCCTGCTGCACAGCACGAGCCTGACCCGGTTGTTCGTCGCGCGCCTGCCCGGCGATGTGGATATCGCGCACCGTTCCGCCGGCTGGCGCGAAACCGCACAGGCTGTCGAAAACGAACGTGTCAAATTCGATACCAACAGTTTCATCATCGCTGACGGCTATCAGAACACCGGGCTGTTCACGTTCTACTCGCCCGCCGCGCGCGCCGCCATTCATCAGCCCAATCCGCTCGTCTATTGCGTCGCCTCCGACCATCCCGAGAACCAGTTCTTTTTCTGGGATGAATACGACTATCGCAAACATCGGCACGGCGACAACGCCATCTTCGTCAATCAAGTCGAATACTATAAGCTCGAGCACGGCTGGTTTTGGAAATGGCTGCACCACGAGCCGCTCAACTATCGCGAGATCCCGCCGCTCGACCCGCCGCCCAAATTTTTGACCGACTCGTTTGAGACCGTCACCAACCTCGGCCTCCGCGAGATCAAGGTGGAGGACGGCCGCGTCTTTCACCGCATCGAGATTTTCGGGTGCTACAACCTGAAATGACGTTTCAACCACGAAATACACCAAACACACGAAAGTTAATGATTTTCATGTATTTCGTGGTTTAGAAAATGAATCCCGGCGCTGAAACCTTCCTGCCCGTCCGCGACTACGATCTCGCCGCTACGCTCGACTCCGGCCAGGTTTTCCGCTGGCAGCGCAACGGTGACGCGTGGGAAGGCATCCTTGGCCAGAATTTTCTACGGCTCACCCAAAAGGTAGATGGCATCCACGCCCAAGCCGCCGCGCCCGTCGCCGACTGGCAGTTTCTCCGCCACTTTCTCCAGACCGAGGTTGACCTCGCCGCCATCCTGGGAACATTTCCCGATGATGAACCCATGCGCAACGCGGTTGCCAGTTGCCGCGGCCTGCGGTTGCTCCGGCAGGACCCGTGGGAATGTCTCGCCTCGTTCATCCTGTCCTCGACGAAACAGATCGTGCAAATCCGCCAGATCGTCGCCTTGCTCTGCGAGCGGCTGGCGCCGCAGCCACCAGGGTCAAACGCCGTTTTTGCATTTCCGACACCGCAACGCATCGCCGCCTGTTCCGAGGCCCAACTGCGCGCGTGCAAGATGGGTTTCCGCGCCCCCAGCCTGCTCGCCGCCGCCCGTGCGATCGCCGATGGCAAGATCGACCTGGAGAACATCCGCACGCTGAACTATTTCGAGGCCCGCGCCGAATTGATGAAACTGCGCGGCGTGGGGGTGAAGATCGCCGATTGCGTGCTGCTGTTCGGCTACGGGTTTGATTCCGCATTCCCGGTGGATGTGTGGATCGAGCGCGCCTTGCAGGAGCTGTATTTTCCGCGCCGCCGCGCCAGCGAGAAACGGCTCCGCAAATTCGCCGCCACCCATTTCGGCCCACACGCCGGTTACGCGCAGCAATATCTCTTTCATTACATGCGGACGAAGGTGAAATGAACCGCCCGCGAAGGCATTTCAACCACGGATGGACACGGATAAACACGGATGAAAGGCGTCCAAAATCCGGTGGACAGAAACCCGCCTCATCAATACAGTCAAAACCAGAAACAGGCAGGGCTGCCACAGATGCGGCACCTGATCTGTTCGATCACTGAATGAACCCAAAAACCATCACGTTGATTGTGACAATCACGTTTTACGTTTCAGGTATCATCATTATCTGGTTGGGCTTTTATCTGCGAAAACGGGCGCAGCGTTTTTTAAGCAACAGCGTCGAGGTCTGTGGTTCGGTCATAGCCATAGAGAAAGGCCTCGGCCCCACCCTGGACGAACCGGTCTATCACCCGGTGGTGACTTACAAGGATTCACAGGGAGTGCAACATACGGTCAAGGGACCTTGTGAACCCGGTCCTTCACCCTGTAAAGTGGGTGATTCCTGCCCGATCTTTTTTCCTCCCGACAAACCGGAAAAAGCCAGGTTTGGGCCCAGGGAAAATTTTCTTTATTCTTCACGAGTCTGTTTCGTGGCCGGCGCGATTTTAATTATTTTCGGCACGGTCACGTGGCTGGTATTTCCACCGCCCGATCTTGGCGGCCAGCTAACCGGGGTGTGACACCTGCATTTGCCTCAATTCCTACCAAACAATGCTACCTATTTTCCCATTCACCCGCGCTTATAGGGCCAAGAAACTCGCTGAAGAAACTGACTTTGGGAGACGTTACGGCTGGTTCATAGAGATACAGGGAGAGAAAGTCGGCGAGCTAAGCTATATTCGCTGGGATTCATCAGCTCAATTTTGGCATGAATATTCCGTCGTGTGGCATAATGAAATGGAAAGCCGCATCGAATCGGACCCAGACGCATGGGTTCAAAAAAACGTTACCTTGAGGAACAAACGTTACACGGACGTAGCGATTTCGGGATTTCTTGTGGCTCCACGATCCAAGGGCATCATCTCGCTCCGCTCCGCTTCGGTTCCAATTGAGCGATTTGAAAAAGACGAAACTGCTGTTCGAAGATAAACCGTAAAATCTCTCCTATATTTTCAATGACCATTGAAACCATCCTGACCCCGGTGGAACTGCCCGCGCTCGCCCGCCGAGACCTGCGCGCGTCAGCCTGCGTGGTGTTCGATATCCTCCGTGCGACCAGCACGTTCGTCACCGCGCTACAAAACGGAGCACGGGAGATTGTCCCGGTCAGCGAGATTTCCGAGGCCGTTGTCCGCCGCCAGGCGCAGCCGTCCGTCCGGCTCGCCGGCGAACGCGATGGCGTCCGCATCCGCGCAGCGCAGACCGGCGGGACGGATTTTGATTTCGGCAATTCCCCGCGCGAATTCACACCGGAGAAAATCCAGGGTGCCACCATCGTCAGCACGACCACGAACGGCACCCGCGCCCTGCGTGCCTGCCTCGGCGCGAAATACGTGCTGGCCGCGTCCTTCCTCAACCTGACGGCCTCGGCAAGATTTCTTCACGGCGAAAAAATCAAGGAAGTGATCCTCGTTTGCGCCGGCACGGGTGACAGCGCGGCCACCGAGGATATCCTTGCCGCCGGCGCGATGGCCGAATTGCTTTCCACTTACGAAACCAAACGCCCCGAGATCACCAACAACACCTTCGCTGCAAAGACAGCCTTCTTCATCGAACGGGACCGACTGCCCGGCGCCTTGCGCGATTCCCAGAACGGCCGCCGCCTGTTCGCCAATCCCGACCTGCGCGAGGACGTGGCCTTCTGCGCGCAGCGGGATATTTTCAACCTGGTGGCGGTGATGCATGCGGACGGCGCCATCCGGCGGGCATGAGCTTCACAGCGGCCACCACCCAAAATAAAAAAGGCCGCCCCGGTTCGGGACGGCCTGATGAACCACCGCTAGGACTATTTCTTGGCGGCTTTCTTCACCTTGATCGCGGCCTTTTTGCGTTTGATGTAGGCTTTGCGACGTTTCTTGTGTTCGGATTTATTGTGTTGTTGTCCCATAAGTGTCTTTACATTGTTAGCTGGTTGCGATTTTGTGTATGAACTATGAATTTTTACGCGCGCCGATTCAATCTTTATTTGCTGCTGCTGGTGACAGCCTGCGGCTGCGCGTCGGACAAAAAGAAGAATGAGAAGGTCGGAGCGATCCGCATCCACGTCGAAACCACGGTGTCCGTGCCCGGCAAAAGCCAGGCGATCCAGATGATCCGCTCGCAACCGGTGGCCATCGTCGTGGGTGACGAACCGGTGGTGACGGAACGGAACCTCATCGCCGCGACCCTGCTGGAGACGCCGGGCGGATTTGCCGTCCGGGTGAAGTTCGACGAGACCGGCGCGTGGATGCTGGAACAGGCCACCGCCAGCAACCCGGGCAGACATCTCGTCATCTTCGGCCAGTGGGGCGAGACAGTTTCCGAGACCCGCTGGCTCGCGGCCCCGCTCATCAACCGCCGCATCGGCGACGGCGTGATCACCTTCACCCCGGACGCCTCGCGGGAGGAAGCCCTGAAGCTCGTGGAGGGCCTGAACCATACCGCCAAAAAGCTCAACACCCAGTCGGACTGATGATGTTCAAAAACCTTTGCCGCCCGCTGCTCGCGGCCCTGCTGTTGCCCGCCGCCACCGTGTCCGCGCAAGCGCCGTTCCAGTTTCCGACGGCGAACCACGCGCTTTATGACGTGGGCGGGGAATTGAAATTCTTTGCCCCCACCGCGCCGGACAAGCCGTGGACGAGCGGCAGCTTCGGCTGCGTGCGCAACAATGAGTCGCGCATGCACGAGGGGCTCGATATCAAGCATCTCCAGACCGACCGCCGCGGCGAGCCGACCGATCCCGTGATGGCCACCGCCGACGGCACGGTGGCTTATTTCAGCACCAAGGCCGGCCTGTCGAACTACGGAAAATATATCGTCATCCGCCACGTCATCGAGGGACTGGAGATCTATTCGCTCTACGCACACCTGAGCGCGGTGCAGCCCGGCCTGCAGATCGGCGCCGCGGTGAAGGCGGGCGAGGTCATCGGCACGATGGGCCGCACTTCGACCGCGGAAGTCATCGCCAAGGACCGCGCGCATGTCCATTTTGAATTGAATGTGTTCGTGAACGACAACTTCGCGGCGTGGTTCAAGAAGAATGCGACGGGCGAACGCAATGATCACGGCGCCTGGAACGGCCAGAACCTGCTCGGCCTCGACCCCCGCGAGGTTTTGATCGGCGAACATAACCCGGTAAAAAAGTTCAGCATGCTGGAATGGGTGCGCGGGCAGACGGAGCTTTGCCGCGTGCTGGTGCGGGCAAAGGATTTTCCTTACGTGAAACGTTACGCCCCGCTGTTGTTGAAAAATCCCGTGGCGGACAAGGAAGGCATCGCCGGCTATGAGATCGCGCTGAATTACAACGGGGTGCCGTTCGCCCTGCTGCCGCGCGCGGCCTCGGAGATCAAGGGCGCGGCGAAGTTCCAGCTACTTTCGGTGAACGCTGCCGAGGTGCAGGCGAACCCCTGCCGCAAACTGGTGGCCCAGCGCGGCAGCCATTGGCAGCTGACGGACAAGGGCCAGCAACTGCTGGAAATGTTGACGTATTGACACCAGATTCCGGTTGCGATTGCGGCGGATGGGCATATTTTGAGTTCAATCAGCATGTGTCCCAACTTGACAGGCTGGCGGAGGCGGCGAAGTCCATTTCGCGCATTCACGTTGATCGAATTGCTGGTGGTCATCGCCATCATCGCCATTCTCTCGGCCATTTTGCTGCCCGCGTTGAGCAAGGCAAAGGACCGCGCCAAAACCATCGTCTGCCTGAACAACCTCAAGCAGCTTGAGTTGTGCTGCCACCTTTACGTGACCGACAACAGCGATTACCTGCCACCCAACCAGGTGGGCGGCTTTGTCTCCGCCCCCAGTTCAACGAACGGATTGAGCACGGTGACCAACAGCCGTTCCTGGTGTCCGGGCATCGCCCCGCAGGATGTCTCCACGGCGAACAGCATCGAGCTGGGCAATATCTTCAGCTACAACAGATCCGCCGCCATCTACCGTTGCCCCACCGACCAGTCCACCGTGAACGGCCACCCGGAACTGCTGCGCACGCGCAGCTACTGCATGGACATCAGCCTGAGTTGCGAGGATGCGCGCAGCACCTACCACAAGTTCACCGAAATCACCCAGCCCGCGCCCGCCAACCTGTTCGTCCTGATCGATACCCAGGAAGACGACATCTGGGATGCGACCTTTGGCATCTTTGCGCGGGACAGCTATTGGACGGATTACTGGCTGGATTTGGCGTCCGACCGGCATAATCGCGGGGCAAACCTGTCCTTTGCCGACGGCCACGTCGAACATTGGCGCTGGCAGGCTCCGAAGGTGTTTGAAGGCGTCTGGTGGCCGGCGGCTTCGCAGGCCGACCTCGAAGACCTGCACCGGCTCCAAGACCACGTCAAACCCGGCGTGGAGTAGCACTTGGTTTTCACCGGGACCGGGCGTATGGTATCCCCATGCTGCCGGACACCCAATCCTTGGCCAGCGAACCCAGCGAGGCGCCACATCACCGGCAAGATCGCCGGAATGGACGCGCTTCGAACAATGCCTTTGCCGCCTTCACGTTGATCGAACTGCTGGTCGTCATCGCCATCATTGCCATCCTGGCGGCGATGTTGTTGCCGGCGCTTTCCAAGGCCAAACTGAAAGCTTACGGCATCCAGTGCATGAACAACCACCGGCAGTTGACGCTTGCGTGGAAGATGTACGTGGATGACAGCCATGATTTTCTTCCCTACGCCAGCCACTGGCCGTATGGTCCCGCCGCGCTGGATATCGAGAGCGCCCACGCCTGGGTGTCCGGCCAGATGGATTTCGACCCGAACAATCCCTCGAACTGGGATGTGAACCAGGACATCGCCAAGAGCCCGCTTTGGACCTATTGCAGCAAAAACGCCACCATCTGGAAATGCCCGGCGGATTATTCTTCCGTGACCGTCAATGGCGTGAATCTTCCGCGCGTCCGGAGCATGTCCATGAACTTTTGGATCGGCGGCTTTGTCGGTTACGACGGCGGCCTGTCCGGCGGTGCCGGCTGGGTGAACCCCTACCCTTACCCGCCCGGAACCCGTGGTGGCAGCCCCTGGAAGGTTTATCTTAAATCGTGTGATTTTACCGATCCGGGCCCGGTCAACACCTTCCTGTTCCTGGACATGCGCGAGGACAGCATTGACTGGGGAAATTTTGCCACGGACATGACGGGCTGGTCCGATCATCCGGAGTGGAATGGCTTCTACGACCTGCCCGGCAGTTATCATCATCGAGCGGGCGGGTTCTCGTTCGTGGACGGCCATGCGGAGATCAAACGCTGGCTGGATGACCGCACCATACCACGCCTTCAGCCCGGCGGCCTGATTCCGGATCAATTTCTATCGCCCGACAATCCTGATGTCACCTGGCTGCAACAGCATTGCACGCGGCTGCGGTGATCGGCCACCGATAAGCCGCTTGGTTTCTCCCCCCGCGCAGTTTAAGTTAGGCAGGTGCTGCCTGATATCAAATCCCTGACGCGCGAAGAACTGGAAGCCCGATTCAAAGATTGGGGCGAACCGGCGTTCCGCGTTCCGCAACTGCTCGACTGGCTTTACGCGCGCCGCGCGACCAATTGGGACGCGATGACCAACCTGTCAAAATCCCTGCGCGCCAGTTTGCGAGAACATTTCACACTGCAAACCCTCGAGCTGGTCCGCAAACAGGGCGCCCGGGACACGACGCAGAAATTTCTCTGGAAACTGGCCGACGGTTCGTTCATCGAAAGCGTCCTGATCCCCGCCAACCCCGCGCTCTACGGCGAGGCGAGCGACCGCCACACGCTCTGCATCTCCACCCAGGTCGGCTGCGCCTACGGCTGTAAATTCTGCGCCAGCGGCCTCGAGGGCTGGAAACGCAACCTTGGCGTGCATGAGATCGTCGAGCAGATTTTATCCGTGGAACGCTGGCACGCCGCGCAACCCCGCGAGGAAAGCCTGGAGCCCACCGCCAACCGCGTGGTGAACAATATCGTCGTCATGGGCATGGGCGAGCCGCTGGCCAATTACGACAACCTGCTCGCCGCGTTGCGCATCCTCAACGCCCCGTGGGGCGGCGGCATCGGGGCGCGCAAGATCACCATCTCCACCAGCGGCCTGGCGCCGCAGATCCGCAAGCTGGCGGATGAGCCGCTGCAATTCCGGCTCGCCATCTCCCTGCACGGCGCGACGGATGCCGTGCGCGAAAAGATCATGCCGGTCAACCGCAAGTATCCGCTCAAGGAACTTGTGAACGCCTGCGAATATTACCAGAGCGAGAACGGCCGGATGATCACGCTGGAATACATCCTGATCGCCGGCATCAACGACGGGCTGGACCAGATCAAACCGCTCGCCACGCTCGCCAAACGCCTCCATGCCAAGGTGAATCTCATCCCCTACAACAAGGTTGAAGATCTCCCGTGGGAACGGCCCACCGAGGAGGTCTGCGAAAAATTTCTCGCCGCGCTCGAGAACCAGGACGTCACCGCGACGCTCCGCCGCGAAAAGGGCGGCGACATCGACGCGGCGTGCGGACAGTTGCGGTTGAAGACCGAGAAGGCATTGGCGAAGGCGGGTTAAGGCATTTTCAAAATCCCTGTTTCATCCGCGCCCAACTGAGGCTAAAATATCCCCGCAATGATTGCTTTGCTTGATTACGGTTCCGGCAACCTGCGCAGCGTCCATAAATCGCTGCTCAAGGTCGGCGCGGATGTGCGCCTCGTGCAGCGGCCCGATGAGATCGGCGATGCCCGCGGCCTGGTGCTGCCCGGCGTCGGCGCGTTTGACGATTGCATCAACGCCCTGCGCAAACAGGAACTGCTCGAAGCCTCGCGCGATTTCATCAAGACCGGCAAACCGTTCCTCGGCATCTGCGTCGGTTACCAGGCGTTGTTTGAGAAGAGCGAGGAATTTAATTCCTGCGCCGCCGGCCTGGGCGTTTTTCAGGGCAAAGTCGTCCGCTTCGCCGAGCAGGACGGCCTGAAGATTCCGCAGATCGGCTGGAACCAGCTCGACATCGTGAAAACGGACTGCCCGCTCTATCGCGGCATCGACAGCGGCAGCTACGTCTATTTCGTGCACAGCTTTTTTCCGCAGCCGGTGGATGCGGGCATCGTGGCCACGCGCACGGATTACGGCGGCAACTTCGCCTCGTCCGTCTGGCGTGATAATGTCTATGCCACGCAGTTTCACCCGGAGAAAAGCCAGAAGGTCGGACTGCAACTGCTGAAAAATTTCGTCGAGCTGACGAAATGATTCACTGACTGGGAAAATTCTTATGAAAAACGAGGTCATCCGTCTCGGCCCCATTGAGGTCCGCTTCCTGCTGGAAGCTGCCGATACGAACGGTTCCGTGGCGACATTCGAATTCACCGTCCCTGCGGGCGCGAAGGTTCCGGTGCCCCACTACCACAAGGCCTACGACGAAACGGTCTATGGCCTCGAAGGTGTGATGACCTTCACCGTGGAAGGCAAGTCCGTGGATCTTCGCCCCGGCGATGCCTGTTTCATTCCGCGCGGTGCGGTCCATGGCTTCAACAATTTGCAAACAACCACGGCCCGGGCGCTGGCTATCATCACGCCAGGGCTCCTAGGACCGGATTTCTTCCGCGACATCGCCGCGCTCCTGCCAGCCGGCGGCCCGCCCGATCTTGAAAAGGTGAAAGCCGCCATGCTGAAACACGGCCTCGTCCCGGTATTGCCGCCAAAGCCGGCCGGGTGAGATTTCTCAATGGCCTGCCGGCGAAACAAACCCGGCTACAGGCATCGTGGCCACGCTGTTTCACCCGGAGAAAAGCCAGAAGGTCGGGCTGCAACTGCTGAAGAACTTCGTCGAGCTGACGAAATGACGCGGCCGGCACGAACGCCTCCCAAAAGATATTCGCCGATTGTATGCGGGTAATCCTCGAACATGGCGTAGGTTGACAGACCATGAACATCCTCATCGAAAACGCCGAGAGCCTCGAATACCTCACCGAAAACAACCAGTGGTCCAAAAAACCGGCGGACGGCAAAAATTTTGTCGGCGTCAGGATGGCGCTGGCGATCGCCAAAAAAGAGGCCATCGGCAAGTTTAACATCGTGTGGTTCATCAAGGAAACGAAGCAGTTCATCAACATGGAGCACGGCCGCGGTCTGGTCCACGCCACCAACTAATCCGCCTCCGGGCTTCGTCGCAATTTTGCTTTTCTTCGGCCGCCGGCGGGTGTAAATGCTGGCAAAGCGATGAATTGTCCCGAGTGCGGCAACGCGGTCACGGCCACAGATCAATTCTGTCCGAAGTGCTTTGCCCGCATCGAGCGGCCGGGTTGGCTGCGGCGGTTGATCTCTTTTTTCCAGAATCTTTCAAAACCGGGGCCGCACACCGTGACTTTCAAAAAGACGGTGACCATCAAGTCCGTGGGCAAGGATGGCAGCGTCCACGAATATCACTCCCTGGCCGAGGCACCGTTGAGTCTGCAAACCGAGGTCCAAAAGCTCGAAACGGAGATGCTCAAGGAAACGGGCAGTCTCCCGTCCGCCGAAGCCCTGCTGAAAATGGCCGACACGACGCAGCCGGGGATCATCAGCCGCAAGAGCGTCTCGGTGTTCCGGATCAAGGACGCCTCGGGCAAGGAACAGATATATCATTCGCTTGATGAACTGCCGCCAAAGATCCGGGAGGCCTTTGAAAAGGCGCAGAAGAAGATTTGACCTCCGGCTTTCCGAATCCACCTTTCCGCCGGTGGCAGGGCGTGCGCGATTCCATTTGAACCCCCGGAAAATTATGCCACTTTGTGCGTAAGGTTCAACCGGAGGCGCGCGACATACGTCTATATGATAGTAGCAACCGCAACCACATCGTTCACCCGTTGAAAACGCCCGATAAAATACCCGCCAGCGAGATCACTCCCGCGGCCACGTTCTTTAACCGCCGGAAATTCATCGAGACGGGCATCCTCGCCGCCAGCGCCGTCGCCACCGGCCTGGTCTATCGCGGGTTGAACAGACATCCCGGCGGCAAAATCCAGCCCGCGACCGCCCGGCTTGAAGGGTTGACCCCGGCCACGGCCGCTGTGGCGAATGACACCACCGGTTTCCAGACCACCGAGACGGCGACCTCGCTGGAGAACATCACGCATTACAACAATTTCTACGAGTTCTCGACCGACAAGGAAGGTGTCGCGAGCGCCGCCGCCAATTTTGACACCAAGGGCTGGCAGGTGTCGGTTGAGGGGCTGGTTCGCAAACCTAAAATTTTCGGTCTCGAGGATATTTTAAAGATCAGCGCGCCGGAGGAACGCATCTACCGGATGCGCTGCGTCGAGGCCTGGTCCATGGTGATTCCGTGGGCGGGCTTTTCCCTGTCCAAGCTGCTGGATGTGGTCGAACCGCTCAGTGACGCGAAGTATGTCGCGTTCGAGACGTTGCTGGACACCACGCGCATGCCGGGCCAGCGGGCCGAGGTGCTGAACTGGCCGTACGTCGAAGGCTTGCGGATGGATGAGGCGATGCACCCGCTGACGTTGCTGGCCAGCGGCATTTACGGCAATGCCCTGCCGCCGCAGGATGGCGCGCACATCCGGCTGGTCGTCCCGTGGAAGTACGGTTTCAAGGGCATCAAGTCCATCGTCAAAATCAAGCTGGTGGCCACGCAACCGCGCACCACGTGGAACGAGTCTGCTCCGAACGAGTACGGTTTTTACGCCAACGTGAATCCGCAGGTGGATCATCCGCGCTGGAGCCAGGCCAACGAGCAGCGTATCGGGGAATCCGGCCGGCGACCGACCTTGATGTTCAACGGGTACGCCGAACAGGTCGCGCATCTGTATGCCGGCATGGATTTGCGCAAGAATTTCTGACCCGGACCAACCGCCATGACCGAACAAAATCTCCGCTTCGCCAGGACGCTGGTGCTCATCAATGCCGCCGTGCCGGCCGCGTTGCTGGGCTGGGACGCGTGGCACCATCAACTTGGCGCCAATCCCGTCAATTTCGCCATCCTCACCACCGGCATGATGGCGCTGATCTTTTTGATGCTGACCTTGCTGGTGACGCCGCTGCGCAAGGTCAGCGGCTGGAACTGGATCATTTTCGCCCGGCGCACGCTGGGCCTTTATGCCTTCTTTTATGCGTGCCTCCACTTCCTGATTTTCTTCTGCCTCGACCGGTCGTTCAGCGTTTCCAGCACGCTGACGGAAATGGCGAAGCGAAATTACCTCATCATCGGCAGTCTCGCGCTCCTAGTCATGGTGCCGCTCGCCGTCACCTCCACCAACGCCATGATCAAACGGCTCGGCGGCAAGCGCTGGCGCGCGTTGCACCGGCTGGCCTATGTAGCCGGCATCGCGGGGGTGCTGCACTATTACATGCAGGTCAAAAAAGATACGCGCCAGCCGCTGGCTTTCGCAGCGGTGCTGGCCAGCCTGCTTGGTTACCGGCTGG
>Ga0105238_10001682_pt1 | contig 22235 bp, 25 predicted proteins | sample KBSC34metaG_FD_81526 | JGI IMG/M metagenome (GOLD analysis project Ga0105238, IMG submission 81526) | Corn rhizosphere microbial communities from Kellogg Biological Station, Michigan, USA - KBS C3-4 metaG | ecosystem: Host-associated > Plants > Roots > Rhizosphere > Soil | place: Michigan, USA...
CCTGGTCCATCGATATGGGGGCTGCGACCGGTGCGGCCGTTTGGACCGGCCTGCCAACTACGGCAAATATAGCCGTAGACTGTTCTTCTTCGTGCTCCGGCACACAAAGGTCGAAGAGGGATCGTTTTGCACCCCCTGCGCAGCCGCTGTCTCGGCACAGTTCAACCTTGCGATGCTCATCGCAGGATGGTACAACTGGATAGGCTTTTTCTACATCCCCGGCTATATCGCCTCGAATTGCGTAATCTTCAGCCGTGTTGCCTGGCTCAACTACAAGATGAAATCCGGCAAGCCTGAGTAGTCGTTAAAATCCTCAAAGCCAAATCGGAACAAACAAACACAACTGTGCGTCCTTAGGCTGTATGCGCGATTTGCGGCCATGCCGCCGCGCAGTCAGCAATCCCTGAAGGCTCTGGTCCCGCTCATTGCTGCTCGCCCTATCGCGCAGTGAAGATCATGCTCGTCTTCGGGTCTAATCGCGTTGATGAGTTCGGCAACGCTATCCATTTGAGTCTATCGCGTTAAGCGCCGGACAAACTTGCGCACAGGATCACCAGGAAAAGACACCATGCCCCTACCGAAGCGCCATGCCGTGGCAGCAGGCATCTGTATCGCGTTAACCACATCGATTACCGGGCAAGCCCGCGCGCAATCCGCAGATGAGCGGCTTGCAGCCGCCTCTGCCCTGTATGATGCGCATAACTATGCCGGCGCAGCCTCCAAGCTCGATGCCTTTCTTGCCTCCTATCCGGCCGATCCGCATGCAGCAGCGGCCGCGCTTGCCCTGGGGCGCTGTCGTTCAGCCCTCAAGCAATATCCGCAGGCCATCAAAGCTTTCCAGAAAACGCTCGACGCCAAGGAACCCACATTACGCGTCGCCGCCGATATGGGCCTTGCCGAGGCGGCGCTGCAGTCATCGCAATGGGGCAAGGCGGCATCCAGTCTCACCGATGCGACCAGCGGAAAACTCACCGATGAACAGGCCCCGATCGCCTATGACTGGCTGGGACAGGCCGACTACGAGCTCGGCAAATACGCGGCTGCGGAAACGGCCTATCTCGTCGTTACCAAGAAATACGCGGACAGTGAATACGCCGCCGATGCCAATCTGGGAGCAGGTCTGAGCGCCGCGCAGCTCGGCAAGAAGGACGCTGCACGCGAGCGCTTTCGGACTGTCGTAACCAAATACCCGAACAGCGATCTCGTCGCCCAAGCGCAGGTGCAACTCGGCCAGCTGGATCTTTCAGCAAAAGACTACGACGCAGCCCGCTCAGATTTTCAGGGCGCTCTCAGCCATACCGATATTGCCGGCGATGACAAACTCGATGCCCAGCAAGGTCTGGCGAATGCCCTCATTGGCCAGGGCGACTTTGCGGGCGCGGAACGGGCGATCCGCAGCGCAATGGATGCAGTTCCGGCCGGAGACGGCCGGCGTAAGTTCCAGATGGCCCTGGGACTTTGCCTGTTCAAGCAGAAGAAATATCCGGAAGCTCTGGCCCAGTACAAGGATGCATCTGCATCGGCCGATCCCGCCATTGCAGCCCCCGCTACCTACTGGGCAGCAAATTCAGCGCTCGCAGCAGGAAGCGGCGCACAAGCAGCCGCGCTCTTCCAGCAAGTCGCCGACCGCTATCCGAAGTCGGAATGGGCCCCGAAATCCGCACTGCGCGCCGGCGAGGCGCTCATGGATGCCAAGAAGACCTCTGCGGCGACCGCAGCTCTCAGATCCGTCATGGCGAAGTATCCGGGAACGCCTGAGGCCAAGGCAGCAAAAGCTGACCTCGGAAGCATGGCCGGCAGCACAGACGATCCCACAGAGCTTGAGGGCACAATCGGTGGGCTTCCTGCGACGGAGCGTCCAGCTGCGCAACTGCGTCTGGCCCGTCTCTATATCGACGCCAATAAACCGGACAAGGCAGCGCAGACACTGACTAAATTGCTAAGCGCAAATCCAAGCGGCGCAGCAGCAGCCGAGGCAAATTATCTGATGGGTGTTATAGATCGCCAGGGAGGCAAGACGGCGCCCGCGATTAAAGAATTCCGCACGGCGCTCGCATCAGCTCCACAGGCGGCTTGGTCCGGGGATGCCCATCTGCAATTGGCCTATTCTCTTATCGACCAAAATCAGGCGGCGGCGGCGGCCAAGGAGTTGCGTACCGTACTGGCAACGAAATCCACCACTCCACTATCGCCTGAAGATGAAGCCATCGCGCGTACTACCCTGGCTCAGGCCGATCTGCAGGCTCAGGCCTGGCAAGCAGCAAAGGATGATGCCACCTCCCTGCTGGCAATGAACCCGAACGAGCAGGCGGCGTCTACAGCGCTATACGTCGCCGCATTTGCCGACGAAAAGCTCAGCCATCAGGACGATGCCGCGGCGGAGTGGAACAAACTTATCGCCGATCACCCGACGAGCGACTACGCCGCAGATGCACTCCTGCACCTGGGAGACGCCGCCTTCGGCAAGAACGCCTTCGACGATGCGCGAAGCCATTACGAACGCCTCTTGAAAGAGTATCCCGTTAGCCCTCTTGCAGGCACAGCCCGTCTGCATCTGGGAAGCACACTCTACAGCCAGGAACACTTCTCCGACGCCGCTGCAGCCTTCGATGCCGTGGCGGCAGACAAGAAGAACGGCGACCTTGTGCCCGAAGCGCTCTACTGGGCCGGTCTGTCGCTGGACAAGAATAAGGACCCGCAAGGAGCGATTACGCGGTTGAAGCGCCTTGTCGCAGACTATCCAACTCATGCGCGCGCCGCAAAAGCAAAGGTGCGCCTGGCAGCATTGACGGCTACGGCTTCGTAGACTCCCCTCCCCAACCCCTCCCCGCCCACCAGTGGGTCTAATAGGGGAGAGGGGCAAGAGAGATATATAGGATCTCACACATATGGACCTGATTAAAAACGCGGGGATTGTTGCACTCCCCCTTCTGATCTGTTCGGTGCTGTCGCTCGCGATCATGTTCGAGCGCCTGCTTTCCCTGGCTCGGCTAAAGCGGATTGAGGAAGAAGCCTATGCGGCGCTCTCGAAGGCGGACAGCAGAAGTTGGACCGATCTCCTGAGCAACCCTGCATACTCTGCCGCCCCGCTGTCCGCTATCCTGGCGTCGCTGCTGCCGCTTGCAGGGACATCGCACGATACCATAACTCAGGCAGCAGATATCGCGCTCGCAATGCAGCGTGTCCGCCTTCGCCGCTTTCTGGGAACCCTCGCGACAATCGGCAGCACCTCCCCTTTCGTCGGTCTGTTTGGAACCGTTCTCGGCGTCATGAGCGCATTCAAGAGCATGAGCCAGAGCGGACTGAGCAGCGATAAGATGGCAGGCGGCATCTCCGAAGCCCTGAGCGCCACCGCGCTCGGTTTGCTCGTGGCAGTTCCGAGCGTCATCGCGTACAATTATTTCTCCGGCCGAGTGCAAGTGCTGCTGCTGTCGATCCATGCGGATGTTGCCCGCACCGGGCCCCGCCTTCTGGCTCAGTTGAACCAGAGTGAAAGAGAACGGGTGTCCTGATGCATAAGAGCCTGCAGGGTGAAGATGAACCGATGGCGGACATCAACCTTATTCCGCTGATCGACATCTCACTTGTTCTCGTTATCATCCTGATGGTCACCACGGTGCTCATCCACAACCCGGGGGTGAAGGTGAACCTGCCTAAAACGGTGACACACGAGGGCGCGCCGGAATCGTCGAAGGATATCACGATCGCGCTTTCCGCAACCGGCGCAACGTTCCTGAACGGTCAGGCGATGGATTCGAAGTCCATGCTTGGAGCGCTGAAGAAGGCCGCCTCAACGGACCGCGAAACGCGAGTCCTCATCAAAGGCGACCGCTCCATCGTGTACCAGAAGGTGATGGATGTGATGGATATCGTCCGGCAATCGGGTTTGACCCACGTGGTATTGCCCACCGATCCCAAAGCTTCTTAGGCAGCTTCATCGTATCTCTATTTCGTGACCGCCACGGATATTTATCTTTGGGCGCTCTCAATAACAAAGCGTTTGTTTCGAAGCGCGGACTAAAATCCGGAGACCAATATGCGCAGCGATCGCCCCCAATGGCTGGCTATTTTCATTGTCGTGTCCCTGCTGATTCACGGCATGATCGTATGGCTGACGCGCAACCTGAACACAAAAGTCGCCGAGAAGACGCCGCCTACGCTTGAGATCACGCTTCAACCGCTGCCCAAGCCAAAGCCGCAGGCAAAACCCAAGCCGCCAAAGGTTAAGCCCAAGCCCCAGGTAGCCGTGAAGCCGCCGAAACCGTCCATTAAACCTGCGATAAAGGAAGCGCGCCGGCCGTCGCTCGCGCCCAAGCCCATCACTCATCAGGCAAAGGTCCACACAAGGACAAAACCGGCAGAGACACCTACCGAAAAGCCTAAGGTACAGACGGCATCGGCTCCGAAATTTGCGGTCCCTGCCGCCGCGCCAAAGCGCCAGGCGACGCATACGGCATCGGCAGCAGCGCCTAAAACACGCGATCCGGAGTCTCCCGATGCCTCTTCAGGGTTGGTTCATCCAAGCGCCAAACCACGGCGTATTGCCAATGCCGCTCTCCCAATGAGCAATCCATTGGCTGGAATGTCCGCTCCCGAGGAACACCCGCTGGCGCAGACGCCGGCGACACCAACCAGGCGAATAGCGACGCCGCTCCCGGCCGCGCCTGCAAAACAGGCCCAGGCGGATCCCGCCCCAACGCACGCGCCGGCAGCAGACACACCCGGCGATGTCCTACCTTTTAATGACGGCAGCCGCAAAGCGCCCCGTTCCGCCATACGCACAGGCACACGCGGAGGCGGATCGATGTTTGCTGCGGACAATCCGCTGGCCGGAGTCTCCGGCGGATCCGAGACACCGGCGCTCGCAGGCGGCGGCGCGGCAGGACCGCGATTCTCAACCACGGCGGGCGGAGGCAAAGGCCGCGGCGTTCGAATGGCATCCGCTGCGGGAACCGGAGGGGGAACAGGCGCAGGCGGACACGGCGGGCATGGATCGGGCACGGGCGGAAACGGCTTCGGCGGCATTGGAACGGCCGACGATCCAACCTCCGGCGACGGAGGCAACGGCTTCGGCGGCAAAGGTGATGGCATCGGTGGCGGCAAGGGTGGCGACGGTGCAGGATCGGGACATTTCCGGCACGGCTCCGGCGCAGGTCTTTTCGGAGAAGTCGCCGACGACTGGGGACCACGGCAGCCGGGAGATGGCCAATCCGGATCCGGAGGTCACGGTCTCGTAGCGCAGATCTATGTCGGCCAAACGCTCAGCGGCACAGCTGTCATGCGCACCGATGCCCAGATCGATTTCAACTGGGGCCTCACCGCCGCCCCGGCCCGCGGCGTCGATCGCCACTTCTCCATACGCTGGACCGGTTATCTGCAACCTGAGGTTTCCAGCACCTACACGATTTCGACCCTTGCCGACGACGGTGCTCGCGTCTGGATTGACGATGACCAGATCATCGACGACTGGCATGACCACAAAGCCAAGGCCAGGTACGCCAACATAGATCTTATCGGCGGCAAACGCTATAAGGTCCATGTAGACTTCTACCAGAACGGCATTGGTCATGCCGAAATGCACCTCAGGTGGAAGCGCCCCGACACATCCATGGAAGTGATCCCGGAGCGATGCCTGTACCAACGAAAAGGGTGAGAACTTCCGGGCAGAGCCTGGCTCTGCCCGGAAAAGATTGCCGCCCCACCCCAAAATCCGTTACCGTTTCCCCCGCCGCATCGCCTCCCCAATCTCCCCTTTCTCCAGAAGCCATAAATAAACTGGCATATTGAGTGAACACGTTCAATTTCCGGAAGAATATGGTATATTTATAAAAATGAACATGTTCATTTTTACGTTCAGGAGAAAAGATTATGAGGGAAGCACTCAGAAAAACCCAATATATGCAAGCCAATGGAGGGCAGCCTCCGCCGCCTGACAGAAATGCGTCCGGCTATGGCTGGGGAGACAGGAGACCTGTCACCCCCGAAGTTGCGCGCAGCTTTTTCTTTAACAAGTGCGTTTGGTACGGCATTGTCTTCGGGGCGATTTACGGCGCGTTTGCAGGGCTGCCGTTCTTCATCGTGGGCGCATTCTACGGCGCTCCGATCGGCGCAATCCTTGGGCTTGTCCTCGGCGTCATTGACGGTGTAGTCCTGAGCTACTACGCCGGTGAACTTGTCAGCCAAGGACTTCCTGCAGTGAAAGTCGCCGATAAAGTCTGGGATGCTGCTCCCCTCACGACATTGATTGCAGGCATGCTGATACTGATATTCATCTTCATTCATTACGAAGGCCAGTTCAGGCCTCTTGATTCCTTCATTGTCGTGGCGACCTGTCCCATCGCAGTTTTCGCCTCCTGGCATGCAGCGTGTATCGCTGCCCGGAAATTCATAGAGGAGTACGAGTAATGCAAGAGAATTCAAAGAACTTCACACCCGCCGACAGTGCCCCTAACAACAAAGCTTCTTATTTGGCACAGCTTCCGTCGATTTCGCCCGGGGAGCGAAGAAACAGCCATTCGTTTTACCGCGACGACGATACACCGAGCTGGGAGCAGTGGAAACAGATACAAGATGATGGCGGATGGCCGCCGCTGCTGTCCGATATCTTAACTGACCAGGCCAAGCCAGTTAAGATACCCATCACTCCCGATGCTGCGCGCCGCTTCTTTCTCAAGAAGTTTATACTTTATGGCGTTGGGTTCGGAACCGCATATGGAGCTGGGGTAGGTTTCCCATTCTTCTTCATAGGAGCATTATTTGGCGCGCCAATCGGAGCGGTTCTCGGTCTAATATTAGGCATCCTTGACGGTATTGCTATGGGCTATCTTGCCTCCAGCCTTGTCCGCAAGGGATTTTCAGTGCTCTCAGCCGCGCGTACAATCTGGGGCCTTGCTCCAGTCATAACCATGATTGGAGGCATCTGCTTAATAGCCATTTCAGGTCTGTACATAGTAGGCGCCCCGCTTACATCATTCGACTGGTTTATTCTCGCAGTTGATGGCGTGGCGGCATTTGCCACCTGGCATGCAGCCTGGCTCGCAGCCCGAAAATTCACAGAAGAGTACGAATGACGAAGAAGCGTTCAGAGACCTTTACTACTGTCTTCCCTGGAAGCCGGAAAGATTTTGTGAATTTTTAATGAACACGTTCAATTACAGTCGAAATGTGGTAGATTCCAAATAAGTGAACAAGTTCACTTAATAGTTTTTCGAAAGGGCGTGAACGAGAGGAGGGATCATGCAAAACATGGACGATGGGCTCACTTCTATCGCTGCATGACCTCCGCCACCGCAAACGGATATTACCGTGATCGTTCAGGCGGGCAAGACGCCGATTACGCCTAAAGCTGCCCGTGATTTCTACCTGTCGACATGTATGGCATACGGCGCGGGATTTGGGGCGGCATATGGCGCAGGCGCAGGCCTGGTCTACTTTATCGTGGGAGCGATTTTCGGAGCGCCGGCCGGCGCGTTCCTTGGATTTATTCTGGGCGCTGTCAACGGCACGATTTTCGGGATCACCGCCGCGCGCCTTGTCCGCAGCGGAACCTCTCTGTCGGAGATAGAGAGAACAGTGCGGCTTGCGGCGCCTTTCGCAACAATCGCCGGCAGCGCGTGCCTGTTATTCATTTACAACTACTTCACGGGCGAGCATGTAAACCCATTCAAAGACGGCTTCGTCATGAACATGTACATCATCGGCGCGTTTGCGTCATGGCACGCGGGATGTGTCGCCGGCCGGAAGTTTATGCAAGAGTACGAATAGTGCGGGGATGCCACTGCGGCTGCAAGTTGCGAAAACGGAGAAATACCATGGATCGAGATTACGAAAAGACAACTCAGAATGCCCGAGGAACCGATTTCCTGACTCCTCCTGCACCTCCGGCGGCGGGCCTCGCGCCGGAGTGGGTTGCCCACGCAAACAGCGATGACAGCATACGTAATCAACAGAGAGGCGGCGTTTGGCCCCCGCCGCCGCAAAATTACGATCATACGGCATATCAGACCGGCAAGATCCCCGTTACGGCCGGCGCGGCGCGCGGCTTCTTCTTTTACCGGTGCCTCACATACGGCATTGGATTTGGGGCGGCTTACGGGGGCATTATAGGCCTGTTCATCTTCGTAATCGGCGCGCTCTACGGCCTGCCGATCGGAGCAACTCTGGGCCTCGCTCTGGGTTTGATCGACGGCGTTCTCCTATGCGTTCTGGCGGCACATCAGGTGGAGAAGGGAGTCCCCGTTCCCATCATTGCCCGAACAATTTGCCGGACAGCGCCCTTCGCAACAATGGCGGGCGGCGCAACCCTGTTGATGGGATATGGGCTTATCACCGGCGAAGGATTCGGTGTCTTTTCCAGCTGGTTCGTCATAGCCATTTATGCCGTCGCAGTGGTGGCATCCTGGCACGCGGCATGGCTGGCGGCCAAAAGGTTTACGGAGAAGTATGAATAGTGCCGATGGCCTAACGCTATGACGGATTCTGAGATCAAGCAAATCATGGACACACAAATTTCGCCCGGGCAGCAGTTATCTGCAGCGAGAGTTTGGCCACCTCCGCCGCGATACCAGCAGCAGACAGTGCCGGTGCGCGGCATGTCGCCAGGTCATGTCTTTGTATTCTATGTCGTCCGCTTAGGAGTTGCGGGGGCAGCCATCGGCGCAATATTGGCCGGTGGATTAATACTTGTGATAGATCCTTTTGCGGGAATTATTGCCGGGGCAGTAGGAGCCTCTTTCGGTATATTTGTGGGATTTGCCGCAGGCGGTCTATTGGGAATGATTGCCGCCGGGCTCTATGCAAGCGGCGTCTCGAGCAATACGGTCGGACGCGTCATATGCTGGCTTTGTCCGGCATTAAGCGTTTTGGCCGCCATCGCTTATGTTTTTATGAGTCACCGTCTGGCATTTTCACCGGACCGGACGGTTCTCGAAGATCTAGCAGTTACAATTTTTCTTTTCTGGCAGGCAAGCCGCATCATAGCGCGCGAATTTGTTGGCCGATTCTGATATCCGGCTCAACTACTCTCCCATGTTCTATGCCGGCAGCAACAAGAGAATTACTTGAGATGCCGATATAGGGCGAAACGTCCTGTGTATCATCGCCGTATACTGAACAAAGCTTAAGCACGCGAGGATTGTGATTGTGCCGGATTCCAGTAATGAGTTTGCCCACTCTCTGCTTCCTGTAACGAACAAGCCGCAGATTGCGGTCGCGGGTAAAGCCTCCCTGTCTCCCGAAGCGGCGGCCGGCTTCGTCTTTGATAAATCCATCACATATGGCCTTGCCTTTGGCGCGGCATACGGCGCAGGGCTGGGCCTATTTGTGTGGATTGTCGGCGCGATATTCGGTATGGTAATCGGAGGGTTTATCGGTCTGTTCCTTGGCCTGATCGAAGGAGCGATTCTATCTCTGCTCTCAGCTTGTCTGGTGCGCAAGGATGTTCCGATACCGGCGCTTATGCGTAACCTGCAGATTGTTTCTCCCATTATCGCAATGGCCGTGGGCTCATGGCCGGTTGCGATATCGGGTCAAGCCGGCAGCGATGATATTTCGGGCATAACGTATTGGTTTGCCAGAGTAGTCTACATTGCCGCAATAGTTGGCTCCTGGCATGCAGCCCGGGTAGCCACAAAAGAGTTCAGGGACTATATAGAGCGGTAAATCACTCATTCGAGGCTCTCTCGTATAGAGGCCATCGACCCGAAAGAGCGTTATGACGGATTACGAGACTAAACGGACCGGCGACGCACAAATTGCGCCTGATCGGGCGGCATCCGGTTCGGTAACCTGGCCGCCTCCACCGCGATATCAACTGCAGACAGTTCCGGTGCGCGGCATGTCTCCATGGAACGTCTTCGTATTCTACGCTAGTCAGACAGGAGCGGCAGGGGCAGGTATCGGGGCAATATTTGCCGGTGTGGCGACAGCACTGATCGGTCAGCCATTGGCGGCGGTCGCGGCTGCAGCTTTTGGCGCAGTCAGTGGCCTCCTGCTGGGATTTGTCATCGGCACTTTACTGGGAATTATTGCCGCCGGCCTTTATGCATATGGCATCGCAAGTAATACAGTCGGCCGTATAATCTGTTGGCTCAGCCCGATTCTCATCGGGTTAATCGCCCTCAGCTACCTCAACGCAAGTCATCGTCTGGCACTTTCAATCAACTGGCAAGCTTTCATATCTCTGACGATTATGACCCTTCTTTCCTGGCAGGCAAGCCGCGTAATCGCAAGGCAATTTGCCGGCAGGTTCTAACCGGCGGCCTCACCAGTTCGCAAAGAATCAATACGGCGGCAGGAAGTGGCGCAGAGCTTGCGCAATGACGACCACGGCAAAGATAGCGTTCCGGATAAGGCAAGCCGCAAACGGCACTGCCGGAGGCTGCTGCGGTAATCCCCTCTTAACGACATCGGATAACTGTTCTCCCAGTTCCGCCATCCACTCGGCGCTGTGGGGCCATTCCCATAATGACGCGATCCAGTCATCCGGAATGCCTGCTCTTCCAACACCCGCTCCCACAATCGCGCCTGTAATCGCTCCGGTTGTGTCGGTATCGCCACCGCAATGGACAATTTCAAGCACAGCGGCTCGGGCATTGCCGGGATGGCTTAGCCAGGCATGGATTGCAGCCGGCACAGTACGATAGATATAGCCAGAGATACCACGAGTATGTGATGTGTCGATCGACGCCACAAAGTCGGCCGTGCCCTGCCCCTTTTGCACACAGCCGATTGCCCTCTCCAGCAGCGTGGTAAGCTCAGCGGCAGCAGATCGGACATCAGGATGGGTTAAAGCTATAGCCTGCGCCCATCGCTCCCGGTAAATATCGGCAATCTCGGCATATGGCAATTGCAACGCGGCGACTGCGGCCGCGACGGCGACAGCCAGAGCGCCGGCCTCCGCTTTCGGATCCGTATGTGTAATACGCGTGCAAGCGCGAACCAACTCCACCAAACGCCCGAGGTCGCTGCCATACGCAGTCCCGAAAATCGCGCTACGCATAGCGGGACCATTGCCTGCCGAATACACGCCGCTTCGCGCCGGAGAAACGCCCACGCAAAGCAGCATACAGGAGCGCAGAGTAGCCCAGCCGATTCCAGCAGGGCCGGCAAGAAACCATCCCCGAAGGCCGCGGGCCAGCTGTCGCTCGAAAAGCTCGACATCGCCGGCAGACGCAATCAGCGCTTCGGCAGCCAGGCATATATGTTCGGTATCATCCGAGATCATGCCGCGCCGGCCGATCAGCTGTGGAGCATCAATAACACCATACAGCCGGCGCTGTCTTACCGGAGTTAGCCCTTCGCAGACCAGCCCGACAGCATCGCCAACCGCCGTTCCGAGAATGCATCCGATCAGCGAATCCTGTAGTCGGCGACCTTCATGTGATATTGACACTATATTCATACTGTCATAAACGCGCCAATTATATATCGGTTTCGCGGCAAGAGAAATGGAACGGGCAACGAACCGTTTAACGGCAAGGTGGCGTATATTAGAGTGAGTGACTGCCATACGGAGAAAGAATTGCAAGAATCGGAAGATGATAGATCCTGGCTGAAGGGAGCGGGCCATCCATCGAAGGCTCTGCCTGTTGATCGCAATTCGAACGAAACCGGCCGTTCAGCATCCCCAGCCGGAGATTCCCAGTGGCCACCTGCGCTTTCTCTGACCGCGCCGGCTCGTCCATACAGCCGGCTAGGAGGCTTTCGGCAGCCAGGAATACATGTCTTGAGCGGCTTCGTAATACTGGGATTGATTTTCGGCTCCGTTTTCGGATCGATTGTGACGCTTATCATCGATTCCGCAGATGACATCATAGTCGGATTAATAATTGGAGGCCTTGTTGGGATCGTATCCGGCGCAATTAATGGAAGTATTCTCGGCGCTTATGTGGGCCTCAAACAGCCCGTTACGGATCTGGATTTCAAGTTATGCGGGCATACAATCCGCAAATTTTCCCCCGCCATTGCCCTTATTACCGTCTTTGCAATAAATTTCTGCTTATGCGGACTGAGGTTCAATATGCCTGTATTGTTCCACAGAGCTATGATCCTGGAATATCTTTCCACCGTTGTCGCTTCGTGGATAGCTTCAAGGATCGTAGCCACAAAATTTGGATAGCGGAGTCCGAGACTGAGGATGTCAAATCCGGCACATTGCCTTCATTTCGGTTTGGCATCAGGGGCAATCATCATGCCGATGAGCCGCACGATCGAATCCCGGTGCTGGGCCGCGTTCCTGGCTGCATCCGGATCGAGTTGGCTCGCGTACCAGTTGTTCGGGACCCAGGCCATGCAGACCGCCGAAATCGTGGAAAGGATAAACACCGGCGAAAAACGAGTGGACACCTTTCCGCTCTCCTGGGCAGCGGTGACAAGGGCGATTTTTGGCTCGGGTGGCGGAACGCCCTCAATGACGTCCTTGTGTTCCAGCCCGCACCAGGCGACAAGTCGCATCAGTTGAGGGTTGGCCATCGCGAAGTCGAAATACGCTCCCGCGTACTCTTCTAAATCGTCGGATGGAAAGTCGACTCCATCCGTAGCCCGCGCAAGTTCCTGAGCCACAACCGCACGGAACAGCCCCTCTTTGCTGCCGAAGTACTGGTAAATCAACTGCTTATTGCTGAGCGCAGACTCGGCAATGCGATCGACACGCGCTCCGGCGATGCCGTGCTCGGCAAACTCGGCGACGGCCGCCTCCAAAATTCTCTGTCGAGTTGCTTCCGAATCCCTTTTCATATCCTGGATGACAGTATACCAAAAGCCAAAGTTATATGGTATAACCATTATCAACCAACTAGTTGGTTGATAATGGTTTACAGGAGACTAGATATGGCAAATCACACTTGGTTTATCACAGGCATCAACCGCGGCCTTGGCCGCAGCCTCGCGGAGACGCTCCTCAAGCAAGGAAACCGTGTCGCAGGCACGGCGCGAAAGCCGGCCGAACTCGATACTCTTCAGGTGGAGTACGGTGATCGTCTCTGGGTGGCCGCGCTCGACCTTACCGACTCGGCAGCGATTCAGAGGGTTGTCGATAAGGCGTTTGCGGACTTTGGCCGGATCGATGTGGTCGTCAACAATGCTGGCTACAGTCTGGCCGGCGCAGTCGAGGAGTGTACGGAGGAGATGATCCGCCACCAGTTCGACACGAACCTCATTGGCTCTATCCTGGTAGTACGCGCGGCACTGCCTCATCTTCGAGCGCAAGGAGGTGGGCGCATTCTTCAAGTCTCCAGCGGGGCAGGTCAACTCGCCTTTCCAGGGCTATCGCTCTATAACGCGTCCAAGTGGGGCATTGAGGGCTTTATCGAGTCGACCGCGCTGGACGTTGCCCCATTCGGTATTGAGGCGACCATCTTCGAGCCTGGCGCTATCCGCACGGAATTTGGAGGCAGTGGGGTCTTGCCGCCCGCGATGGAGGCTTATCAAGGCACCCCTGCCACGATGATGCGCCAGGCAGTTGAATCGCTTCGAGATGCCGGTGAGGGCGCTTCGCAGGCCATTGGAGATCCGGCGAAGATGGCACAGGTGATGATCGATTCGCTCGACCAATCCCCTGCCCCCAAACGTGTCGTCATGGGATCGGACGTCTACGATTGGCTGCAGGCTGCATATAAGGAGCGCGCAGCATCTCTGGAGGCTCAAAAGGAGACTGCATATTCGACTGACTTTTGAGTCGGTTGTTAGCAGATCCGCGAATTCAATTCTGCTCAATGGGGGCTGATATGGAACACTGTTTCATAGGCAGCCCCCATTCAACGAGTGACCATTAGCAATCGAGGGAGCCGAGCTATTTAAGGGCGAATTCTTGTATATTATAATGATTGATTGCCATTCATCGAGAAGGCGGCTGAAGGCAGCATATCGTCACGAGAGGATCAATTGCAGGAAACCGAGGACGGCAAATCTATATGGAGGGATGCGGCAGACGCATCGGATACGATACCGCCGGAACAGCAGGCAGTTGATTCAGCCGATACCGTGCATGAAAGTGTCGAATGGCCTCCGGCTCCTGCTCGTCCGGAGTCAGAGCCGGAATATACTCTTCCATTTGTCGGCATGCCAAGCCCGGCGCAATTTGTCTTTACGCGCTTTTTAATGTTAGGAAGCGTGTTCGGGATATTGTGCGGGATAGTTTTCTCAATATTTGCGGCTAACCTGCAAATCTGGCTCTATATACCTATTATAGGCTGCATTGGGGGCCTGATAGCAGGCGCATTCAGCGGCATAATTCTCGGCATTTTTGTAAATATCTGTCATCCTGTAACAAGTAAAGATTTTTCGTTCTGCGCAAAATCAATACGATGCTTTGCGCCTCCTATCACCCTGATCGTGGTTATCGGAATGCTCTATGTATTGGGGGATGGCCTATCGCAGACTGTAGATCTGATCGGCGCTCCCGCCATTGGGCTGTACCTTCTTGCCGTCGTCGCTTCAATGATCGGAGCCAGCAGCGTTGCCGCAAAGCTGGAAGAATGATATCCGTAGTGACACTATGGTCGGCAAACATGGCTGACAGCGAAATTTCCAGACAAGCTTGCGCGAATGACAGCGGCGTAGCAGTTATGGCATCCGAAGCAGGAGATTGCATTTGCCGAACACCACAGACGACAAATCCTGGCTGATGCGAGCAGGACATCCATCGAACGCGCTGCCAACGCATAACAATCCGGACGAGACCTCACAGGCGGCTCCGATTGAGACGGAAAGCCAGTGGCCGGCAGCGCCATCACTTCCCGCTCCAAGGCGTTATGGAAGCGGAGTGCGCATGGGAGTAAGCCACCCGGGCCTCTTTGTATTCGGCTACTTCGTAAGGTTGGGAATTGCGTTTGGAGCGTTCTGCGGTCTCTTAGTCGTCCTACTTGCTGACAGCGAGAAATTCTGGCTATTTGGATTTGCGGCCGGTGGAGTGATAGGGCTCGCCGCAGGAGCGCTCAACGGGATCATTCTCGGCATTTATGTGGCCATTTGCCGGCTTTTCCAAGGCCGTGATCCTTCGTTCTGCGCTCAGTCCATACGCTGGCTGGCGCCTTTGATCACAACAGTGATTGTCATGAGCGTGATCAGATTTCCGGACCACGGGATCTCACACATTTCGGACTTGCTCAAAACGCCCACTTTTGCGCTGTATCTTCTCGCCGCCCTGCTATCGTGGATCATTGGAAACATCATCGCCACAAAGCTCAACGAGGAAAGTTCAATACCAGAGGTCAGTGATTGGCGATCACCTTGTCCAATCGGGGCTCAAGTCACTATGCAAGTTAAACACCTGCTGCTGCCGTCGCGCAAATCCCGTGACCATGAAGTTCTGTCCGAAGTCTGTTTCTGGGCCGGTATCGACGTTACGCGGATCGAACCCGGCGACGAAACACAACTTCCGAAAGACTGCATTATTGGCAACACGGCCGTTCGCGGTGGTACGACGTTTTGCCGACAGGTGGCCAAGGCGCTCGGAGGCACGGCCCTGGAACCTGTCGACGATTTTCTTTCTGCACTCAGTCGCGTCAACACAAACCGAGCCATTGCTCTGACGTCACTCGCAGAGGCGCGTCGCATCAACAAGCCACAGTTCGTCAAACCCGTTAATGATAAGCACTTTCTCGCAGGCGTCTATGCTTCGGGCGAGCACTTGCCCGATACTAAGACGGGCGACGAAATCGCTGTACTTGTAAGCGATCCCGTCACGTGGCGCTGCGAGTATCGAACTTTCGTGCTTGATCGAAATGTCATTACCAGCTCATCATACGGACTTCCGGATGGGCATCAGCAGACAGAGCACGAGCATGCCGAAGCTCTGGCGTTCACGGATAGCGTTCTCTCAGATTTGAGTGTCATCTTGCCGAAGGCTGTCGTTCTCGATGTCGGCTGGATAGAAGGCTCGGGATGGTCTGTAGTCGAAGCCAATACAGTCACCATGAGCGGCATCTACGATTGCGAACCGCTGGCCGTTATCGACGTGCTGGTTCATGGGATTGCCGGCTAACGGCGATGACGATGATGGCGGCGCCTTTGTAGCTCGGCAGGCGCTGACGCATAGAGGAAAGACGGGATCTGATAACTCGGAGCAGTTTCATCGCCATGTGGAGCGCTGCGATCTAGATTGATCCAGCCCCGGCGATCTAGGCGTTTATATCCAAGCTGGCTGCTCGGACCGCCATCGAACATTACTGCGCCGTCGATTGTGATGCGCCGTCCATGTGGCAGGCATGCTCGATAGTCCTCGTTCAACAGGTTCGGCAAATGGCGCTCTAGAAGTGCGACGGCATCTCCCCATGTCGCGCCGTCGCCGACCGGATACGAACCCGGACCTGTGGTGTTCGAAGCAGCAGCGGCCGTGACGATAAAGAAATCACCTGCCGCCGTCCATGCAATGAACGTCCTGGATAGCGGGACCTGCGGGCGAAGTGACTGTCCCTCTTCCCATCCTCCGACATTGGAATCGTGCACAAAACGGCCATGTTGGGCGAGAAGCCCCACGCAGCCAAACCCATAGGGATAGTGTTTCCGGATCAGAGGCGAGACCGAGAAGAAGGGAATCATCCGGCCGGCGTTGGCCCCTGTTCCGGCGCGTGAATAGACATAGTGCATTGGCTCGATGCGGAACGGTGGATAACCTTCCGGAGTTGGCCGCCCGTCGCCGGAAATACCGACGCTGAATTTCTTCGAGAGCGCATCCGATCCCATTTTCCACCCTGCATCGCCATTCCCCACTCCGCCAATAGGAATGGAAGGCGCGACAGCCTCATTGAACACTGCTGCATTGATGGCCACCCGCGTTTGCCCACGGCGAACCGTTTCGTATGCCCAATGAGGGCCATAATGCGCTTTGCGGTCTCCCGGCGCAATCGTCCCCGTTCCAATCCGTGTTCCCATTCCCGGCCGGCACCATGCGATATGCCAGATCGTACTATGCGCCGGAGCCGAAGGGGTCGCATCCGAATTCGTTCGGGTGACGACATAGATGATCGGTCGATACCGATACCTCCGGCCGCCATGGCCGGATTGCTTGGCTTGAGCGGTAGCTTTTTGCGCGTGCAGAACAAGGGCAGCAGGCAAGGTTTGCGAAGGCGCAGCCGCACACTGTAAAGCGAGGATTATGGCAAGAGTAGACGCGATAATGAGAGGGCGATTCAAATGTGACTATCCTATCTCACGATTTGCTATATTACGATCCAGACAAGCGCATAAAACTGCGATAGCGCGTACGCTGATAGGTAAGTGTTCCGCGATCTCCTTCGACGAGCAATCCATATTCGCTGCCGGCAAGCCGCAGTTCCAGACGTTCACCGGTCTGCAATTCGAACGTCACGTAGTAACTGGTCGATTCGCCGGACACCATCATTCGTTTAGTGACGATTAAGGCGGAAACAGTTTGAATTGGAGCCAAGTCGTTCGCCTTGTTCTCCTGAACAGCCTGATAGATAATAAGGATTATCAACGCAGGAACAAGAACAGGCAGCAAAAAAGGCATCAGCGGAATGCACACAACAACAATCGCCCAGAGCCAAGGTTTGTCCTTGAACGCTTGCTGAAGCTTATTCCAAATTGCTTGCAGGGGTTCAGACTTTTGACCACCAGATGCTTGATTATCCATTTGCTTATATTGACACCGGAGTGTCGCGCAAGTTGCGCTTGCGCCAAATAAGCAGTATACGATAAGGTGAATCTTTATGGTAAAAAGGCAGCGATTCATGGAATAAAACCGGCGGTATCATGAACCCTTCAACACAGCATGTCGATCTGTTCGGGCCGATTTTTGCGGCTCTTCCTATCATAGCCCAAATCTACGCGCTGCCGCTGATGATGATTGTTCTGCTGTTTGCCCTCAAGTATGCATACCGCAGATACAGGCGATCCTACCTCCTTGACTCTCAGCGCAGCCTTGAAACACTGCGGGCGATGTCGTGGCAGGATTTTGAGGCGTTGGTCGCGGAGACGTACGACCGCCAGGGGTACCAAGTCACTGAGCGTGGACGCGGCGGTAAAGACGGTGGCGTTGATATTGAGCTTCGGAAGGGGCCTGAAAAGGTCGTCGTACAGTGCAAGCGATGGAAGACAAGTACGGTAGGCGTGCCGATCGTAAGGGAACTGCTTGGCTCGATGACTGCGGAACATGCGACAGGCGGCGCTGTGGTGACCTGCGGGCGCTTTACCAGCGATGCCATTCACTTCGCTAAGGGTAAGCCGATAACCTTGATTGACGGTCCACGGTTGCTGTCTCTTGTTCAAAGTGTCCAGCATACTGTCAGTCTTCCCACAACAATCGGCACACCTGCCAGCACGTCTAAAATAGCTTCCCCGTGGGAGCCAAGCGCTGCATCGGCTTATCCAAAATTGTCAGGAAACACAGTTCATGAGTCAGTTCCACCGTTAATTGCGGCTCATCTGCACTCAGTAGAGGCATCGTATTCACCAGTCTGCCCTCGTTGCGGCTCCGAAATGATACGCCGAACGGCACAAAAAGGGGCGAACGTTGGACAGGACTTCTGGGGATGCCCGGGCTATCCGCGGTGCCGGGGAACAAGGCCAATCTAACTGCCCTGTGAGTTCAGCCAGCGTACAAATGTGAGCAGCCAGACAAGCGACAGGATCCAGGCTGATGCGACAGCCATATAGTAGCGCCACAGTGATGGAATGAAGCGGCACAGCAGGTATACGAGCGGCGCTGCCAGAGAACCTGCAACAGCGGCCCCGATGTCTCCAAAGGAAACGGGCCATTGGAACGCGCGGGTGAGGGCTGTTATAAAGTAAATCGTGGATACAGTACCTGCCAGAACCAGCGTGACATCTCGTGGAGGCGTACGCCACCCAAGAAATCCTCCCGCGATAAATCCTAGCGGCGCTCCAACCCAGGAACCGATGAAATAGCAATAGAAAGTTGCAACTCCCCCGGTGACACCGCCGATCATTCCACCGATCACGGCGAAGATGAATATCGCAGCCAGTCGCTTAACCCACCACCAGACCAGCCACCGTCCTGACAAGGCAGGCGCGGGAGTCGCTCCCGGTATCCCGTCAATCCGGCTTTGCGCGCCGCCATCCCATCTTGTCATAGTGAGTTTATCGTACTCGATTATGATGTGAATCGCGGCGATTGTTCGCTTACCTTGTTGCAGGACTTTCTAATTGCGATGCGGATGGCTCAGATGTCACAATAACACCATGCGAATCGATTCTCTTGATCACCTGGTATTGACCGTCGCAAGCATTCCGGCGACCGTTGACTTCTACACGCGCGTACTGGGGATGGATACTGTAACCTTTGGCTCGGGGCGAACCGCGCTGGCGTTCGGCAGTCAGAAGATCAACCTGCACGAGGCAGGTCATGAGTTCGAGCCAAAGGCTCTGCGTCCCACTCCGGGCTCCGCCGACCTCTGTTTCTTGACCGGCGTTCTCCTCGACGACATCATTACGTATCTTGAAGCGGAAGGCATCGCAATTGAGGAAGGTCCTGTGAAGCGCACCGGCGCTCAAGGGCCGATCATCTCAGTGTACGTCAGAGATCCCGATCAAAATCTGATCGAAATATCGAACCTGGTCTGAGCGATCTCGTCGGAACGATCCCTAAGGCTATACATCCTTGATCGCCGCTGCAACCTTCTCGACCGATTCCTTGGCATCGCCGAAGAGCATCATACAGCGCGGATCTTCGTAGAGGGGATTGTCGATTCCCGCGAAGCCGGAGCGCATGCTGCGCTTGAGGACGACCACGTGGTCCGCCTGGTCGACATCCAGGATGGGCATGCCGTAGATCGGACTCGTCCTATCGTTGCGCGCGGCCGGGTTCGTGACATCATTTGCGCCGATAATAAGCGCCACATTTGTTTCCGGAAACTCGGGGTTGATATCCTCCATATCGAAGAGGGACGGATAAGGGACATCCGCCTCGGCAAGCAGCACGTTCATGTGGCCCGGCATTCGTCCGGCCACCGGATGGATCGCGTACTTTACCGTAACTCCCCGCGCCTCCAGATTGCTCGCAAGCTTGCGCACTGCATGCTGGGCCTGCGCGACCGCCATTCCGTATCCTGGCACGATAACCACCAGGCGCGCATAGGCCAGCATTGCGGCGACATCCTCGGGGCTCGCGGCCCTGATATTGGCAGACTTGCCTCCCGCAGCCGCCGGCGCGCTTCCTGGGATAACCTGCCCGAATGCGCCGAACAGCACATTCGTGAGCGACCGGTTCATGGCTTTTCCCATGAGGACAGTCAAGAGCGTTCCCGATGCGCCTACCAGAGCGCCGCTGATGATCAAAATATCATTTCCCAGCACAAAGCCCGTTGCAGCGGCCGCCAACCCTGTAAACGCGTTGAGCAACGAGATTACAACCGGCATGTCCGCGCCGCCGATGGGCAGCACGAACAGCACTCCCAGAACCAGTGCGGCAGCGGCGGCCGTCGCGAATGCCGTCATCGGCGATGCGCCAGCGATGACGCATACACTCGCGCCAAGCACGACGAGCAAGATTGCAGCGTTAACGATCTGCTGCCCCACATAGGTAATGGGCCGCCCTGTCATAAGTTCTTGCAGCTTCAGGAATGCGACGATACTGCCTGAAAAGCTCAGTGCGCCAATCACCGTGCTAAGCATGGTTGTAACAGCGGCATCGGAAGTCGGTGGAATGCCGGACGATATCTGCCGGAGAAACTCTGCCGTTGCCACAAGGGCAGCCGCTCCGCCTCCCGCGCCGTTAAAGAGAGCCACCATCTGCGGCATGGCCGTCATTTTGACGGACCTGGCAGAAACCAATCCGACAATTGCTCCGATAACGACACCAATAACGATCCACAAAAAACTTACGACGTGATGGTCAAGCAGAGTGGCGGTAAGAGCAAGCAGCATTCCGGCTGCCGCCACTCGGTTGCCCAGTCGCGCCGTTGCAGGGGAACTCAGGTATTTGAGGCCCACGATGAACAGGATGCCGGTAATAAGATACGCGACATCCACGGGATTGGCAGCAACGTTCATTTGCTGTCCTTTCCCGGCGCATCCTGCGGGCGCGGACGGGGCTTGAACATCTGCAGCATCCGTTCCGTAACGGCAAATCCGCCAACGACGTTAATGGTCGCAAGCGCCACGACTACCGTCGACATAAACGGGCGCAAGGGAGGATCCGCCATGCCGGCCACCAGGATCGCGCCGACGAGGACAATACCGTGGATGGCGTTTGTGGCGGACATCAGCGGAGTGTGCAACGTGGGCGGCACCTTCAGGATCACCTCGAAGCCCACGAAGACGGCCAGAATGAAGATCGTAAGCTCTGTCAGCAGATGTGCGGTCATGCGGTGCCTCCTTCCCGGAGCGCCAGTGCCTCTCGGGTAGGGCGGTGCAGGATCTCCCCGCCATGCGTCAGGCATGTATCGCGAGTGATCTCGTCGTCAAAGTCCAGGTTCATTGCGCCATCCTTCAAAATATGCGCAATGAACGTTCCGATGTTGCGCGCATAGAGTTGCGACGCATGGCCGGGGACGGTCCCAGGCAGGTTCGTCTCGCCGATAATGGTCACGCCATGTTTTACGACAGTGCGGTCCACTTCGGTAAGCGGACAGTTGCCGCCTGATTCGGCAGCCAGATCCACGATGACTGAACCGTCCCGCATCGCAAGAACGGCTTCCTCGGTGATCAAAACAGGAGCTGGCTTGCCAGGCACGAGCGCGGTGGTGATCACGACATCGGCAGCGCCGATATGGGAGACCATAAGCTGCCGCTGCCGTTCAATGGCATCTGCGGTAAGTTCCCGGGCATAGCCTCCGGCGCCCTGAGCATCCTCGGCCAGATCCAGCTGGAGGAACTCCGCGCCCAGGCTCTTGACCTGCTCTTTGACGACTGCTCGTGTATCGTAAGCGGTAACGACAGCGCCAAGCCGTCTTGCCGTAGCGATGGCTTGCAGCCCCGCTACTCCCGCGCCGAGAATGAGCACTTTTGCGGGGGCAACCGTTCCGGCTGCGGTTGTAAGCATGGGAAAGAAACGCGGCAAAGTAGCCGCAGCCAGCAGTACGGCCTTGTAACCGGCGATATTGGACTGGGAAGAGAGGGCGTCCATGCTCTGAGCCCGCGTGATGCGCGGTATCGCATCCATGCTGAAAGCGGTGAGTTTACGCGCGGCAAGGCTTCGCACATATTCGGGATCGCCGAGGGGGAATAGAAAGCCGGCAACCGCCGTGCCGAGACGCATCAAGTCGAGTTCAACAGATAATGGACCGGCGACCCCCGAAACCTACACCGCATGACCA
>Ga0105238_10001683_pt1 | contig 22233 bp, 18 predicted proteins | sample KBSC34metaG_FD_81526 | JGI IMG/M metagenome (GOLD analysis project Ga0105238, IMG submission 81526) | Corn rhizosphere microbial communities from Kellogg Biological Station, Michigan, USA - KBS C3-4 metaG | ecosystem: Host-associated > Plants > Roots > Rhizosphere > Soil | place: Michigan, USA...
CCGCGTCGCCGCCGGTGGTGGCGGCCCACTTATAGAACGGATGGGCGGTATCGCCCTTCACGTCGTATTTGGTGGTCAGCGGGAAATCGACGTCGTAATTGCCCTCGCAGAATTTCTTGATTTCTGCGTTGCTGCCCGGCTCCTGCCCGCCGAAATCGTTCGACGGCACGCCCACGACGACGAGACCCTTGTCCTTGTACTTCTTATAGACGGCTTCCAGGGCCGAATATTGTGGGGTGAAGCCGCATTGCGAGGCGGTGTTCACGACCAGCACCGTCTTGCCCTTGAACTCCGACATCGGCATCGGCTTGCCGTCGATCGAGGTGAAGGTGAACTGATAGGCGTTGCCCGAATCGTTGCCGGCCATCGCCGCGCCGGCGCAGCCGAGCGCCATCGCCGAGGCAACCGCAAGGGTCAGAAAGCGCATGAGATGTTTCCTTCCATGGTCGTGGACGTCGATTGCTGTCGGTAGAGTCGACGTTCCGAAATCCTGATTATTCGCACCAGGAACTGGCGCGAACTCAGTGTATGCTCGGTGTGGCGAAAATACCAAGATTCTTGAGGGAGAAGACCAGCGAAACGGCGGTGCCCGACGTGCCGCCGACCAGCAGCGTCTGGTCGTGGCTGAGATTGAGCGTGAAGGACGAGCAGTCGTCGGAATAGCCCGCGCTGAGGCTGTAGCGCAGCACCGCCCGCGGGTGCGTCAGCTCGGCGGTCTCGCCTGCGGTGATCTGCCAGTTCTTGTCGATCTTGTAATAGGCCGCCATCGACAGCTCGTTACGCTCCGCGGCGGCGAGGTTCGGATTGACCGGAACCCCGAAGACCGTCGTGGACGGGATCGCAACTTGGCCCGCGAACAGATAGGTGCCGAAGATGCCGTAGTCGTCGGGGCCGAGGCGGAAGTTCACTTCCTGCAGCCTGTTCGTCTTCAGATCGTTGGCCAGTTCGAAACGCCAGTCGACATCGATCAGCCGGCCGGGAACGATCTCGATCTCGCCGACGAAGTCTGAGAAGCGGGTTTGCACGCCGGAATCCAGCGGATAGGTGGTGTTGCCGGTGACCCGGTAGCTCTGACCCAGGAACACGGTGGTATAGCCTGTCCCCAGATTATAGAGCCCGGTGCGAACGCCGTAGGTCACGCGCGACCCATCCTCGATCCGGTCGATGCCGGGGAACCTGTTGCCGCTGAACAGGTTGGCGGCGTCGATCTCGATATCGTTGCTGTCCTCGTTCGGGATGGCGCTGTTGTTGGCGTTGGTCGGCGCGGCAACGACGGAAACGATGGGCTCGACGACAAGATTGGCGTAGCCGATCGGCCGTTCCACCGGATAGCTCATGACCGCGAAGGCCTGGGGGAAGACCCGGCCGGTGCTGCGCTGCGCGGTAAGTTCGTTGGTGAAGGGGTCGGCTATCGCGTGCTGAGTCCAGTAATAGTCCGTTTCCAGCGAGGCGTTCAGCGTGGTGACCAGGCCGTAGTCGCTGGTCATCTTGCGCTCCCAGCTCGCATTGTTGGCCAGCCGCTCGATATTCTGGCCGTTGGGGAAGCGCTGGATCGCCAGGATGCTGCCGCTGTCGGCCCAGCGGCCACCCAGGAACTCGCCCGGGTTGCCGAAGAAGGAATAGGTGACATAGGGCAGCGCCGTCGGCTGCTGCGGGATCGTGGTTCCCGCCGTCACGCCCAGAACGTTGAGCGCCCGTAGATCCTGGAACGAATAGACGCTCGCATTGATATAGTCGCGGTCGTAGAAGCCCTCGACATAGCCGTGCGACGGCAGCACCTGCAGCGACGAATACTCGTATTTCAGGACATAGATATCGTCCAGCGAGCGCGCGAACTCGAACCCGGCGCGCCAGTGGTCGTCGAGATCGAACTCGCCCGATCCGAAGATGTGGTAGCGCACGGTCTTGTAGGTGTCGTACGGGCTCGGCTGCGGATTCTGATGGATATCGGATTCCGCGATGCTGCCCGAAATCTGGAACTGCCCGGTGTCGAACCGCTCGCGGAACTCGCCGCCGATGCTGGGGCCCTGGCGGCTGTAATAGGCAGTGTCCAGCACCGCGTCCATGTCGGGCGCGATGTCGAAATAATAGCTGGACTTGATGTAGGTGCCGAGCTGGCTGCGATAGCCGGGCAGGATGTCCAGGAACCCGTCGGCCCGCTTCACCGACGGATCGTAGGTCGAGAAATAGGGCGTCCACATCACCGGCACGCCGTCGATCTGGAACGTGGCGTTGTGGTAGTAGAGCCGCTTCGTATCGGTGTCGTGGATGACCTTCTCGGCCTTGATCTGCCAGGTCGGCGGCTGGGTCGGGTCGTCCTTGCACAGCTCGCACGGCGAATAGATGCCGCGATTGAGGGTGGTGACGTTGCCGTCCTTGTCAGACTGGCGCGCGACCAGCCGCGAATTGTCCGACAGCAGGCCGGAGACGTTCTTCATGAAGGCCTGGCGCATATCGTCGGTGACCTCGAGATAGTCGCCGAAGAAGATGTTGCCCTGGTTGTCCACCAGCTTCACGTCGCCGGTGGCGATGACGATGTCGGTGTTCTGGTTCCACACGATGTGTTCCGCCAGAAGCATCGTCGCGCCCTGCACCAGCTCGACATGGCCGTGGGCAGAGATCGTGTTGTTGATGTCGTCCTTGCTCACATTGTCGGCGGACAGCACGACGTTCTTGTCGCTCTTGTCGACTGCCTCGGGCTGGACGACCGGCGTACCGCGCGGCACCTGCGGCGCGGCCATGGCGGTTGAGGCCATGACCATGGTCGTAAGGCCGAGGCAGGTGGTGAGAAGCGAGGCGCGGGAAATGCGATGCGGCATGAACCGGGTCAGACTCTAGTAACCTGAGGGCCGACAAACCTGTCCCGCGAAAGGCGGGGCCTGTCAATGGCGACAGGCCCGGTTCCAGATGATCAGGCGCGGCGGGGGCGGGGTGCGACCTGGAGGAAGGCCGGAATCCGGTCACCGAAACCGACGACATTGTCGGGCTCGTCGTGATCGTCATCGTCGCGATAGCGCCGGCGGCTGCTCTCCCTGGGCGGGCGGGCAGGCGGCGCGTCTTCGCGCCGTTCCGATCGCCCGCGGCGCGGCCGATCCTCATCCGGCTTGCTCCGCTCGGATCCGCGCGGCTTGCGGCTCGGCCGGCGCTCGGAACGTTCCTCGCCGCCGCCCTCGTCGGCCGCCGCCACGGCGAATCCGTCCAGCGCGATCTCCGGAATCGGGTTGCCGATCAGCTTCTCGATGCCGGCCAGGAACTTGCCGTCCTCACGCGTCACCAGCATGAAGGCGCGGCCCGACATGCCGGCGCGGCCGGTGCGGCCGATGCGGTGGACATAATCTTCCGAATGGGTCGGCACGTCGAAATTGAAGACATGCGACAGGCCCTTGATGTCGATGCCGCGGGCGGCGACGTCGCTGCACACCATCAGGTGCAGCTCGTTGGCCTTGAACTTGGCCAGCGTCTCGGTACGTGCCGACTGGGCCATGTCGCCATGCAGCGCGCCGGCATCGAAACCGTGGCTGACCAGCGATTTGTGAACGATGGCGACGTCGCGCTTGCGGTTGCAGAAGATCAGCGCGTTCTTGACGTCTTCCGACTTCAGCAGGAAGCGCAGCGCAGCCCGCTTCTCGGCCGGCGGCACGCGCACGATCGCCTGGGTCACGGTGACGGCTGCCGAAGCCGGGGGCGAGACCGAGATCTCGATCGGATCCTTCAGGAACTGCTCCGACAGCCGGCGGATTTCCGGCGGCAGGGTGGCCGAGAACATCAAGGTCTGGCGCTGCGCGCGCAGCTTGGAGACGATCTTCTCGATATCGGGGATGAACCCCATGTCCAGCATACGGTCGCATTCATCGATGATGAGGCAACGTATATCGGTCGGCAGGACGTTGCCGCGATCGATCTGGTCCAGAAGCCGGCCCGGCGTCGCGATCAGCACGTCGACGCCGCGGTCCAGCTTTTTGGTCTGGTCCGCCATCGATTCGCCGCCAATCAGCAGCGCGGTCGTCAGCTTGTGGTACTTGCCGTAGACCTCGAAGCTGGCCTCGACCTGCGCCGCCAGTTCGCGGGTGGGCTCGAGGATCAGCGAGCGCGGCATGCGCGCCTTGGCCCGCCCGGCGGCGAGCGCGTTGATCATCGGCAGGGTGAAGCTCGCCGTCTTGCCGGTTCCGGTCTGGGCAATGCCCATCACGTCCCGGCCGGCCAGCACATGCGGTATGGCTTTTTCCTGGATAGGGGTCGGGGTCTCATAACCGGCTTCGGCGAGCGCGCGCAGCGTCTCGGGGTGAAGCCCCAGTTCCGAAAACAACATTAGAGAGGCATGGCTCCTGTTTTCCGCACATGCGGACGCCGACACGCGCCCCTTGGCGCTGTGTTGCGCGGACAATTGGTGATTGGCGGCGCGAAGTCAAATGCCAATGCCGCATTCGCGACACATCGGTGAGATATTATTGTAAAAGCGTAACAAAAAGCGCAGTAGCGCAGCCAATTCGGCGGATTTCAGGCGACAAGCGCGATGTCCACACCAACCCTAATCTTGTTGCCCGGCCAACTTTGCGACTCCGCTTTGTGGACCGCGCAGACCGCGGCACTGGCCGATATCGCCGAAATCCGCGTGGCCGACCTGACCCTCGACGACACGATTGAGGCAATGGCCGAGCGGGTTCTGGCCGGCGCCCCGCCGTCTTTCGCGATCTGCGGCCTGTCGCTCGGCGGCTATGTCGCGTTCGAGGTTGTCCGCCGCGCGGCCCACCGCGTCACCCATCTCGGCCTCATGAACACCTCGGCCCGTCCCGACACGGTCGACCGCAGCGCCGAACGTGAGCGCAGCGTCCGTGCCGCGCGCGTCGGCACCTTCAAGGGCGTGACCGCCCATTTCCTGCCCTCCATCCTGCATCCCGCCCATGCAGCCGACCCCAGGATGGCGGAATTGGTGCTGGCGATGACCGAGCGGGTGGGCCGTGTCGCCTTCGAGAAACAGCAGAACGCGGCGATCATGCGGCCCGATTGCCGGCCGCTGCTGGCCTCAATCCGTTGCCCGACACTGGTGGTTGGCGGCGCGCAGGATCAGGTGACGCCGCCCGGCCTGCAGAGCGAGATCGCCATCGACATCCCGGATGCGCGGCTGGATATCCTCGACCCTTGCGGCCACCTGGCCCCGATCGAGCAGCCCGAGACGGTCAACCGGCTGATGCGCGCCTGGCTGGCTTTGTAAGGACGTGTCTGACGTCGTGCAGGCTTTCGGCGATCATGATGCAGCGTTCGCGCATCTCGTCGGTGGCGGCCAGCAGGTCCGGCACCATGATCGTCATCATGCCTGCCGCATGGGCGGCGCGCACGCCGTTGTGCGAATCCTCCAGCGCCAGGCAAAGGGCCGGATCGACGCCCAGCCGTCCGGCGGCGGTCAGGAACGGATCGGGGTTGGGCTTGCCGCGGGCATAGTCGCCGGCGGCGACTATTGCCTGGAACCGCTCCAGGATGCCGCCGCGGCCCAACTGATGCTCGACCGCCGCGTGGCTGGACGAGGTCGCGACCGCGCGGGGCAGGCCGGCCTGGTCCAGATGGTCCAAGAGCTCGGTCACCCCGGCCTTCAGCGCCACGCCGATCTCGTCGTGATGCGCCTTGGCATGGGCCCAGACCGCCGCGTTGAACTCGTCGATCGGGAAATCCTCGCCGAAATGCTCGATCGCCACCAGCCGGCTGGACGGGCCGGGCAGCCCGACCATGCGCAGGAACACCTCCAGCGGCAGGTCGTGCCCGTGCTCGCGGGCGACATGCATCATGGAGTCGCGGAACACGGCCTCGCTGTCGACCAGCAGGCCGTCCATATCGAACACCACTGCGCGCACCGGGCGGGGCAGCATCGCTTGATCCTTGTCGTGACGGGCAGCCAGTGTCTTAAGCGCCGACTGCGCCAGAATTGTGACAGAGCTGCTCAGTCCGCCTCGGCGCTGCTCTCCAGCCCCAGGCTGCCCGCTGTGTTGGCGATGGCGGCGAGACAGGTGTCGGCCCGGTCGGGCGGCAGCGAGACGGCGAAGCGGGTGACATAGCGCCCACCCTCGGCATCGGGCAGCTTCTGTGCGTCGAGCCGTACGATATTGGCCCCGAACTGGGCGAAGATCTCGGACAGGCGGGCGATCAGGCCCAGCTGGTCGCCGCCCGAGACCTCGATCCGGTGGGTGATCCTGACTGTGGGGCCGGGCAGGGGGTCGAAGGCGAACGGCGCGACGCGGATTTCTGCGCCTTCGAGCTCGGGCAGGGCAGCGAGCCCCTGTTCGATCTCAGCCACGCCGACCCCGTCCGGCAGCTCGCAGACCGAGCTGAATTCCGCGCCCGCGCCGTACACGGCAAAGGTCGTGTCGCGCAGATTGACCCCGGCGGTGAACAGCACGTCGGCGACGGCCGAAACCAATCCGACGCGATCGCGGGTGAGGATCGAGACGAGCGCAACCGAAGGCATGGCGATATTCCGTAGCAATGGAGGGCCGAGTTGTGCCACGAAGCGCGCGGCGCGGTAAGGCACTTTCACGCCGACGGATATGTGGCCTCTATCCAACGCCGGCAAGCGTGGTTACAACTCCGCCAAGAAAACATTGCGGATGAAAGGGAATGTGAATGGTGTCATCGGCCATGAACCACACCGTGGACGTTCTGGTGGTGGGATCGGGGGCAGGGGCGATGACGGCGGCCCTGGCCGCGGCCAAGGCTGGGCTCGACACGCTGATCATCGAGAAGGCGAATGTCTATGGCGGCACCTCGGCCACCTCGGGCGGGGGCCTGTGGATCACCTGCAACCATCTGATGCCGGGCGTCGGCATCGAGGACAATGACAGCGACGCCATCGCCTACATGACCGCGCTGACAGGCAACGACGTGCCCGCGGGCAACGTCGCCTCCTTCGTGCGCAACGGCAAGCGGATGCTGCAATGGGTGATGGAGAACAGCCACGTCCAATTCATGGCGATGCGCGAATATGCGGACTATTACCAGCATATCCAGGGTGCGCGGCCGGGCGGGCGCTCGATCGACCCGCTGCCCTACGACGCGCGGCAGCTGGGCGACGATTTCCTCAACATGAACATGCAGCACCGTCAGGTCCGGGTGCTGGGCATGATGGGCTATACCAACATCGAGGGCGCGATCCTGCTCAGTAAGGCGCCCGGCTGGTTCGGGCTGATCGTCAAGCTGGCGGCGCGCTATTTCTCCGACCTGCCCTGGCGCTTGCGCTCGCGCCGGTCGCGGCGGCTCACCATGGGTAATGCGCTGATCGGGCGGCTGCGCAAGAGCCTGATGGATCATAATGTGCCGATCTGGCTGAACTGCCCGGCGGGCGAGCTGCTGATGGAGGGCGATGGCGTCTCCGGCGTGCTGGCCCGGCGCAACGGCAAGGATGTGCTGATCCGGGCGCGCAAGGGCGTGGTGCTGGCCTCGGGCGGGTTCGAGCACAGCCAGGCTCTGCGCGAAAAATACCTGCCCAATCCGACCAGCACGAAATGGTCGGCCGCCAGCCCGACCAATACCGGCGACATGCTGGTCGCCGGCCAGGCGATCGGCGCCGCGACCGCGCTGCTGGACGAGGCCTGGTGGGGGCCGACCCTGGTGATCGCGGGTGAGGACCGGGCCCGCGCCCTGTTCACCGAGCGCTCCATGCCCGGCGCGGTGGTGGTCAACAAGGAGGGCAAACGCTTCTTCAACGAATCCGTCGCCTACACCACGGCGGTCCAGGCGATGTACCAGCCCGGCAACCTGCCGTCCTACCTGGTGTTCGACGAGCGCTATAAGCGTAACTATCCGTTCGGTCCGCTGCTGCCGTCCGAGATGCATTTGAACTGGATGCAGCCGGCCCATATCCGCAACGACCTGCTGAAATCGGCCCGCACGATCGAGGCGCTGGCCGGCAAGATGGGGATCGACCCCAAGGGCCTGTCCGAGACCGTGACGCGCTTCAACGGCTTCGCCGCCACCGGTAAGGACGCGGATTTCAACCGCGGCGAGAACGCGTATGACCTGCTGTACGGCGACATCCGCATCCAGCCGAACCCATGCCTGGCGCCGGTGGCCGAGGCGCCGTTTTACGCGGTTCAGATCCATCCCGGCGATATCGGCACCAAGGGCGGGCTGCTGACCGACGAGAATGCCCAGGTGATGGGCAAGGACGGCAAGCCGATTCCCGGGCTCTACGCCATCGGCAACTGCTCGGCCTCGGTCACCGGGCGGTACTATCCTGGCGCCGGGGCGACCTTGGGCCCGGCAATGACCTTCGGTTTCCTCGCGGCCGAGCACATCGCGGGGAAGCCGCTCGCTTAAGCGGCTTCCCCGCGCCGGTTACATCGGGTTCAGCTTCGTGAAGCCAGCGACATAGCCGGTCTGGGTCGGGCTCTTCGAGGCCGGGAAGCCGACCCCGATGACGCCACCGTCGTCCGATTTCAGCGACGAACCGGTCGCCACCTTGACCGTCTTGCTGCCGCCGCTGGCCGCGCCGATCGTCACGTCATAGCCCTTGCTCCGCTGCAGCCCGGTCACCAGGACGCGGGTCACGGTCGAGGGTACGCTGAAGGTCGTCGTGGCGATGTTGTTCGCCGCCGTCACCGGGAAGACGACCGCCGTGTTGCCGACGACCGCGCCGTCGAAGGCGGTTCCGGCCGTCGAGTGGATCGCGGTCGCAACCGCTGCGCTGACCGCGCTGTCGGTGCCCTGAACAACGGTCAGGAAGCGCGTGTCGACCGGTTTCTTCGGGTCGGCGATGACCAGCCGGTTGGTCGAGGGGCTCAGCTCGGCAACCAGGTCCATCTCCTGCGACGGGTCCGTCTTCCAGAAATGCTGCTCGGCGATCGTGGCGCCGGCCGGCAGCAGCGACTGAACGGTGACCTTCTGCCCGCCTTTGACGGCGGTCGCGGTGTTGCCGCTGATCGACGGCGGGGCGATCAGCGCCAGGTTCAGCTGCTTGGTGCGTCCGGCATGGCCCGTCGTGGCGCGGTCATAGACCACGACATAATCCGGGTTCAGCCAGACGATCGACCGCACCGCCTTCTTCACGTCCATCGCCGCATCCGCCGGCGTGTAGAAGTCCGGGGAATTGTAGAGGTTCGTCGCATCGGTCAGCGAATAGGCCCAGTTGTCGTTGACCGAGATCAGCAGGCTGGCGTCGCCGTCGTTGCCGTCGTTGTTCCACTGGCTGCCATAGGCATAGGTCTGGGTGTAGAGCTCCGACAGGTTGGCCGGCTTGTCGTTCTGGATGCTCAGGATGTTGTGGTAGAGCGACGTGTAGCCTTTCCCGTCATTGGCGTAGTTGTCCCACTGTTTGATCAGCCATTGGCCCTTGCGATACAGCTCGAACTGGCCGCAATCGCCGCTCTGGTGGTTGATCGATTCCCAGCCGCAGCGATAGGTGAACCAGGTGGAGTTGGCGCTCCAGTCGGTACGCGCCAGGATGCGGCCGATCCCGGGCTGCACGAACGCGGTCGGCAGCGACGGGCGCGGATCGGCGAGTGCCCCCGCCGCCGGATCGAACAGCAGGAAATAGAGGATCGAGTCCGTCGCGTAGGAATTGCCCCACACGCCGTCGCCGGCTCGGTCATAGAGCTGCGCCGGGCCGCCCTGCGGGATGTTCTTTGCGGACCAGCGCGCCTTTTCCAGGCGGGTCGCATTGCCGCCATGCTCGTCGGCGATGCCGACGGTCGCCGCCAGCGTCAGCGCCGAATCCGGCTCGGCATAGCTGCGCAGCATGTCGCCATAGGCGGCGATCTGATAGAGCTGCCCCAGATAGCTGTAGTCTTTCGGCGGCGTGGTGGGGACCGGCGCGGCGTTGCTGAGGAAGCCGTCGATCGCCTTGTCCCAGAACGTGCTGGAAAACAGGCCGGCCTGAGGGCCGTAGGTGTTGGTGTCGTCATAGCCGGCGGTGCGCATCGCCAGCAGCGTCTCACCCAGGAAGCCCAGTGATTCGCCGTAGAGCGAGCCTTCGACCGGCAGTCCGCCCGACGAAATGCCGAGGCTGATATTGGGCGCCGTCACCTTCAGCGCCTTGCGCACCGTCGCCTCGTCCTCGAACATGGCGTAGGTCTGGTAAAGCCAGGCCCCGGCCATGTCCTTGAAATAGCTGCGCAGCGTATTGCCCAGCTTGTCGACCGGCTGGCCGGGATTGTCCGCCGGATCGTCGGCCGCGTCGATCGACATCGACATCAGCGCCAGCTCGCGCATGTGGCCGAGGAAATAGTTGTTGGAGGCCCAGCGCATCTGGATCTGCGCCTGCTGCTGGTTGTACTTGGTCATCGTGCCGTCGATGCCGAGCAGCTTCTGGCTATTATAGACGCCGACCGGCATCGGATGCTCCTCGCCCGCCGTCGACACCGTCAGCAGGTGGTTTGCCCACTGCTTGAACACGGTGCGGATCGTCGCCTTGTCGGCGCTGGTCAGGCTCGGATAGATCCAGTCGACCGTCAGCGGCCAGGCCTCGCCCCAGTAATTGGCGCGGTTATAGGCCGAGAAGCTGGGATCGCGGAACGGCTTGTTGGGGGCGAGGCCGGCCACAGCCTGGTTCATCGCCCACATCAGCATCACGTGCGAACGCTTGGCCCATTGCGTGCGGTTGGCTGCGTTCGGATCGACCAGTGACATGAAGGCGAAGAATTCGGCGTAGGCCTCCGTCGCCTCCTGGATGTAATTGGACGAGCCGTCGTCGAGCCAGCATGTGTCGGGCTTGGACGTATCAGTGCAGTTGGGCTTGCCGGCGGACCAGTTCCATTTGGCGTCGACATCGTCGCGCGCGATCTTGGCGGCGACCGCCAGGCCGTTCTTGTACATCGGGTTGGTATTGACCGCCCAGCCGCGCAGCTTCGGCAGGTCGTCGGACGTGATCCACATCCGCGGATGCGTGGCCAGCGGCTCGGCGTTCGCGGCCACGGCGGCTGCCAGCAGCCCGGCGGCAATGGCCGCGGCGCTCGCCGCGCGGATCAGAAGCCGGCGCAGGCGTGGTTCGGGCGGAGTGTCGGTGTTCATTGCATCCCTCTTATTCACATATGAATCGGAGCGCGGCCGGATACCGGCGGCGTTCGATATGTTGCGGTCCTGCGTGAGCGGTTTCGGTCCCCGGGCACGTTTGCCTAACCGCCGCTCATACGGCGTACGATGCGCCTGTGGATCGCGATTGTCCCCGGCCAGGCGCTGAATAGTTTCTGAGTTTTTCCTGAAATTGCCGGCGCAGGCCGCGCTGCGGGCGGCGATGCAATGCGCCCGGCCCGATTTCGAGGTCTATACGGAGAAGCGCGCCCCCTGGGTTCGCCCGATGGATCACGACCGGATCGTGGGCGCGCTGCGGAAGATCGGCTAGAGCGGTACGGTGATCGTCACGGTGGTGCCTACTCCCAGCGTGCTGGCGATCTGGAAGCGGCCGCCCAGCCGTTCGATCAGCTGGCGGCTTAAGGGTAGGCCCAGGCCGCTGCCTTCCTGGGAGACCAATGGCCGGCCGACCTGCACGAAGGGCAGCAGCGCCCGCTCCAGATCGTCGGGCGTCATGCCGACACCGGTGTCGGTCACCTGGAAGAACACGCCGTCGCGGATGCCGGCCGAAAGCTTCACGCTGCCGCCTGGCGGCGTGAACTTGACCGCGTTGGTCAGCACGTTGATCAGCGCCTGCTTCAGCCGGACTTCGTCGGTCTGGATGGTGATATCCTTGAGCGCCGGGTCGATATCGGTGTCGAAGGTCAGGCCCTTGGTCAGCGCCCGCTGGGCGATCAGCTTGGAAGCGAAGCGGGTGATGTCGAGCGGCTCGACCGGATCGATCGTCAAGGTCAGTTCGCCCGCCTCGATCTTGGCGATATCCAACACCTCGTTGACGATATTCAGCAGATGCGCCGCCGCCGAGTGGATGTCGCCCTGGTATTCCGCGTATTTGGGGTTGCCCAGAGGGCCGTAGGCCTCGGACAGCATGACGTCGGAAAAGCCCAGTATCGCGTTCAGCGGCGTGCGCAGCTCATGGCTCATATGGGCGAGGAATTCGGATTTCGCCGCGCCCTCCCGCTTCAGCGCCAGATGGGCCTCGGCCAGATGGTCGGCCATCTCGGTCTTATCGTGCTGGGCGATCAGGCCGCGCACGGTCGAGCGGTAGAATTCGCGGATGATGATCAGATAGTTGGCGATCAGCACCACCTCGACAAAGGTGATCGAATAGCCGATCGCCCCGCCCCGGATCAGCCCTGCGATGCCGAACATTGTCATCGCCGGCACGACGAAGCTCAACGCCGCCGGCGGATGGCCGGGATAGGAGCAGACGGCGCCGGCGCCCTGCGCATCGACCGCCAGCACCGCGATCGCCATCAGCAGAGGATCGTCCGACAGCATCAGCACCGCCGCGGTCGTGCCCCACCAGATGCCGAACGGCAGGAAGCCGAAGACGAAGCGGTATGCCCATTCCGACGGCGAACGCCGGTCCGGCGCGCGCTGGAAGCTCAGCCAGTCGAGGGTGCGCAGGCCGCAGAGCAGCAGGGCCACGGCGACCCAGGCGATCGGCAGCCAGCTGTGCCAGATCGTCGCCAGAACGCCGCCGGCCACGCTGGACGTCAGGATCGAGGTGCCGATCCGGAAAGACCGCGGATAGAGCTCGCCGACGATCTCTGCCTGCACCGCTGCCGGTACGCCGGCGCCACTGACAAATCGCTTCAGCCGCTCGATCATGGGACGGTCGATGGTAGGTCCGTAACTAACCAGGGCGGTGCTCCGATCAGCTGCCGCGATTTGGGTCATTGATTGCCCATTCTCTATCACCCGACGAACGATCCCGGCTAGGTCGCGCCGCGCGCGCCCAAGTCTCACGATCGTCCATTCGTCAGGAATCTACGCAAAGTGACGAGATTTGGATTTAAGATTTAGGAAAATTGTTTGGAGATTCCTGCAAGCTGCCGATACCGGCCCAGTCATGCGTGCGAACCGGCACAATTTCGTCCCCGGAGCGTTGGTGGATGCGAGGCATCATGACTGAACCGACCGACATGCTCTTCATCGTCACCGGCGGCCCCGGCTCGGGCAAGACCACCTTGCTCGCGGCCCTGTCCGAGGCCGGCTTGCCCACCTCGATCGAGGCGGGGCGTGCGATCATCCAGGATCAGGTGGCGATCGGCGGTGGCGCGCTGCCCTGGGGTGATCGTGGTGCCTTCGCCGAACTGATGCTCTGTTGGGAAATGCGATCCTATCGCGAGATGCTGGGACGGATGGAACGGCCGGTCTTCTTCGACCGGGGGGTGCCGGATGTCGCGGCCTATCTGAGGCTCTGCGGGCTTCCCGTGCCGGCCCATATCGACCAGGCGGCACGGCTGCTGCGTTATAACCGCCGCGTCTTCATCGCCCCGCCCTGGCCCGAGATATTCCGCCAGGATGCCGAGCGGAAGCAGAATTTCGCCGAGGCCGCGGCGACCTATCAGGCGCTGGTCGCAACCTATCAGGATTACGGCTACGAGCTGGTCTCGCTGCCATTGGCGTCGGTGGCCGAGCGGCTGGATGCGGTCCGCGCCGTGACCGGTTGAACATCCGGGATGGCCGCCCGCGCGTAAGACCTTGGGGCTGCTGCAAAAGGGACGGGCGATGCTGCGATATGCGACGGGAATGGCGCTGGCGCTGTGCGCGTTGAATACGGCGGCGGCCAGCAATCCGGCTGTGATGGTGGCGATCGACGTCAATGCCGGCCGCCACGCGATCGACCCCAGAATCTATGGCGTCAATTTCGGCACGCCCGCCAATCTCAAAGCCCTGAACGCGCCGCTCAACCGGTCGGGCGGCAATACGACCACGACCTATAACTGGCGCCAGAACGCCTCGAACCACGATTTCGACTATTTCTTCGAGAGCCTGCCGGACGATAACAGCGCGGTTGCCGGCGAATCGGCCGACACCTTCGTCCGCCAGTCGAAGGGGCAGAATGCCGAGCCGATGCTGACCGTGCCGATGATCGGCTGGGTCGCCAATCTGGCGCCCAATCGGGGCAAGGCCGCGAGCTTCTCCGTCACCAAGTACGGCGCGCAATGCTCCGTCGACCCGTACGACACCGATGCGGGCGACGGGCTGAAGCCCGACTGCTCGACCGAGATCACCGGCAACGATCCGCACGATGCCTACGTTACGGACAGCCCGACGGCCGAGAGCGCCTGGATCAGGCACCTGATCGCCAAATGGGGGAAATCGGCCGCCGGCGGCGTGCGCTACTACCTCATGGATAACGAGCCCAGCATCTGGTACTCGACCCATCGCGACATCCATCCCGACGGGCCGCACGGCGCCGAAATCCGCGACGACGTGATCGCCACGTCGAAGATGATCAAGGCGCTCGATCCCGACGCCCTGATCGCCGCGCCGGAGGAATGGGGTTTCTACGGCTATCAATACGACGGCTACGATCAGCAATACGGCGCCGCGCACGATTATTGCTGCTATCCGGACCGCCAGGGCGTGCAGAAGAACGTGCCCTACATTCCCTGGCTGCTGGCCGAGTGGAAGAAGGCCGGGCACCCGATCGACATATTCAGCGTGCATTTCTATCCGCAGGGCAACGAATTCAGCGACGACGATTCGACCGCGACGCAGCAGCTGCGCAACCGCTCCACCCGGCAGCTCTGGGATCCGAACTATGTCTCCGAAAGCTATATCGGCACGCCGGTGAACCTGATCCCGCTGCTGAAATTCTGGGTCGGCCACTATTACTACGCGGGCACGCCGGTGGCGGTGACCGAGTATAACTGGGGCGACGAGAAGAAGATCAACGGCGCCACCACCCAGGCCGACATCTATGGCATCTTCGGCCGCGAGGGACTGGATATGGCGACGCGCTTTACCGTGCCCGGCGCCAATACGCCGACCTTCAAGGCGATGCAGATGTATCGGAACTATGACGGCGGGAATTCCGGCTTCGGCGATGTCAGCGTCAAGGCGGCCGTGCCCAACCCCGACCGGCTGTCGGCCTTCGCCGCCCAGCGCACCACAGGCGGCGCGCTGACCGTCATGGTGGTCAACAAGATCCCGGGCGCGACCCCGGTGACCCTCACGCTGGGCCACTTCACCGCCGCCGGCACGGCACAGGCCTATCAGCTGACCGCGGCGAACGCGATCAAGCACCTCCCCAACGTGAAGTGGTCCGGCGGCAAGCTGACCGCCACCGTGCCCTCGCAAAGCGTCACGCTGTTCGTCCTGCCGCAATAAGGCGTGAACGATCCGTTCACTTCTTTTCTTGAACTATGCGAAGCTCCCGCTATAACCAGAATATGAATCGTCAGTCAGTTTAAGGGCCGGCGAAATGCTCGGGAGGGGAAGCATGCGCTACAGGACTGTCTTATTGGCTTGCGCGGCGGCGGCGCTGCTGGCGGGAACCCAGGCTATGGCCGAGCCGGCGAAAGCGCCGGTGGAGAAATTCCAGGAGGCCGGCAAGGAATGGCCGCTGCATGGCGGTTCCTGGGGCAACACCCGCTATTCCACCTTGGCTGAGATCGATCAGAGCAACGTCAAGACGCTGGGCGCGGCCTGGAGTTACGACCTCGGCGCCGAGATTTCGCACGGACCGCCGGTGATCGCCGACGGCATGATGTTCGTCGCCGCGGCCGGCGGCCATATCACCGCGCTGGACGCGGCGACCGGTGCGGTCAAATGGAGCTACCTGCCGGAGGGCCCTGGCGTCGATGCGCGCAATCGCGGCCTCGCCGTCGGCGGCGGCAAGGTCTATTTCGGCCTCACCGACGGCAGCGTCTCGGCCATCGACGAGAAGACCGGGCAGAAGGCCTGGACCACCTATATCGGCGACGGCCCGGCGCGTTTCGGCATGTTCGTTTCCGCCGCGCCCACCTATGCCGACGGCAAGGTGCTGATCGGGCTGGCCTCGGGCGACGCCGGCATCAAGGGCCGCTTCGTCGCGCTCGACGCAAAGACCGGCAAGCAGGTCTGGCAGTTCAATACCATTCCGCTGCCGGGCGAGGCCGGGCACGACACCTGGCCGAAGGACAGCGACGCCTGGACCCATGGCGGCGCCGGCGTGTGGATGATCCCCTCGGTCGATCCGGAGCTTGGGATCGTCTATTTCGGCACCTCCAACGCGTCGCCCCAATATGGCGGCGAGGTGCGGCCGGGCGACAATCTGTTCACCACCACCGCGCTGGCGGTCGACCTCAAGACCGGCAAGGAGAAGTGGCACTTCCAGGTACTGCATCACGACATCTGGGAAGGCGACCTCGGCACGCCGCTGGTGCTGTTTGACCAGACCTTCGACGGCAAGGTCCGCAAGGCGGTCGGCGTCCTGCGCACCGATGGCGAGATGTTCATCCTCGACCGCGCCACAGGCAAGCCGCTGATCCCGGTCGAGGAGCGGCCGATGAAGCAGGACCCACGCCTGGCGACCGCCCCGACCCAGCCTTATTCGGTGGGCGTCGACAAGGTCGGGCCGAATTGCGTCGAACCCGATCTGATCCCGGCCGGCTTCAAGCCCGCCTGCTATTGGGACCCGGTCAATTACGATTCGCCCAACCTGGTGTTTCCGACCACCACCCGCTTCGCGCCGATGTCGTACAGCCCGCGCACCGGCCTCATCTACATCACCGGCATGTCCGGCGGCCATTGGATCCGGCGCGGCGAGGACCCGTATTTCTTCACCCTGCCCAGCGTGCCGGGGATGAAGAGCTACGGCATCCTGGCGGCGATGGATGCCAGGACCGGCAAGATCGCCTGGCAGAAGAAGACGACCTATCCGATCGCCTTCGGCAGCGGCACGACCGCGACAGCGGGCGACCTGCTGTTCCACGGCGAGATCGACGGCAATGTCCAGGCCTTCGACGCCAAGACCGGCGATATGCTGTGGCAGTTCCAGACCGGCGGCATGGCGACCGCGCCGGCCGTTGTCTATGAGGCGGGCGGCAAGGAGCATGTCGCCATCGCCGCGACCAACAAGATCTGGAGCTTCGCGCTGGGCGGCACGGTGCCCCAGGCCACGGCAGCCGCGGCGATCCCGACCGAGAGCGAATTCGCCGGCCGTGTCGTTTCGACCGACAAGGTGGCGATGTCCGCGGAGATACAGTCGCTGGGCGTCATCAAGCCGGCGAAATACAAGGACGAGTATGTCTTCCAGCCGATGCGCATCAAGGTGAAGGCCGGCTCGTCCGTCACCTGGACCAATGACGGCAAGGAGGCCCACGCAGCCACCGCCCAGGACGGTTCCTGGACGACGGGTGAGGTGGCGCCGGGCAAAAGCGCGACCGTCAAGTTCGATAAGCCCGGCAAATACACCTATATCTGCAAGGACCACCCCTGGAGCTATGGCGAGGTCACCGTCGAATAACGTTCCCCGGTGACCGGCGCGCCACCGATTGGTCACAGGCCGGGAGCCCGATTCTACTCAACGCGGCTGCGTAATTGCGGTAGGATTCCCTCAATCAAGGAGGGATACTCATGGTCGATGATATCGACTTGTCGGAGTTGCTCAGGGCCGTCGAACAGGTACGGGAAATCTACCGTACGCCGTTGCCGCGCCCTTCGAGTGCCCGGCCGGCGCCACGGAATGGCGGGGAATTTTTTGAAGCCAAGCGGCCCTTTCGATCCGGGGAATGACCGCGAAGCCGGTTTGAAGTCTGGTTATACTGGATAATGCATAGCTGACAGAGCCTTCAGCCCGTGCGCCGGATCGCACGGGCTGAATTTTTTGCGTATGGCATCGACTGTTTCGCTTTTCGCATCCGGTCAATAAACTGCCGCGATGCCCGATTTTCCCATCCGCCGTACGATCCGCCTGATCGGGGCGCCGACCGACGTCAATTCGTCTTTCCTGCGCGGCCCGGCCCTTGGACCGGCGGCGATCCGCAAGGCTTTGGCCAGCGATCATGCCAACGGCACGGCTGAGATCGGGGGCGCCTACGGCCTGTACGCGCGGCTCAACGATGTCGGCGATCTGCCGCTCACCGAGGATACCGCGCACGACGATCGGCTGATCGCGGAGGCCGCCGCGCGGGCGATCGCCGCCGGCGAAATGCCGTTCTTTCTCGGCGGCGACCATGCCATCGCCTTCCCGGCGGCCGCGGCGGTCGCAAAGGCTTGCGGCCCGCTGAACATCCTGCATTTCGACGCCCATCCGGACATCTATGAGGCTTTCGAGGGCAATCCGCGCTCCCACGCCTCGCCCTTCGCCCGGATCATGGAGGCCGGGATCGCGCGCCGGCTGGTCCAGGTCGGCATCCGCACCCTGAACCCGCACCAGGCAGCCCAGGCCGAGCGGTTCGGGGTCGAGATCGTCCGCATGCTGGATTTCGCCCCAGACACGGTGCCGGTGCTGGACGGCCCGCTCTATATCTCCTTCGATCTCGACGGCCTCGACCCTTCCGTCGCGCCCGGCGTTTCCCACCATGAGCCGGGCGGCCTGACGGTCCGCGAGGTTCTGGCCGTCCTGTCCCGTCAGACCGCCGCAGTTGCCGGCGCCGACATCGTCGAGTTCAACCCCACGCGCGACATAAACGACATGACCGCCACGGTCGCCGCCAAGCTGGTGCGCGAGATCGCCGCGCTGGCGGCACGGAACGCCGGCTGATGTCATATCTGGGTCAACATCTCGAATCTTTCCAACAGACAGGCGCGATCCGCTTTCCGGCGGTACTATCCGCTGAAGAGTTGGGCCAACTTACCGCGCTCGCTGATCGACTGCCGGCCCGCAAACCCGGCCTGCGCCTGTCTGGCGACCCGTTGCTGACCCGTATTCTCGATGCGGGCGGCCTGGTCGGCCGGCTGGCGGCCGGCGTCTTCGGGCTCGGTGCGCAGCCAGTCAGGGCGCTGCTGTTCAATAAGACTGCTGAGGCGAACTGGATCGTCCCCTGGCATCAGGATCGCACCATCGCCGTGCGGGAGCGTCGCGACACCGAGGGTTTCGGCCCCTGGTCGGTCAAGGGCGGCATGCAGCATGTCGAGCCGCCATTCGAAGTCCTGGCCGGCATGGTGACCGTCCGTATCCATCTCGACGAATGCGGGCCAGGCAATGCCCCGCTGCTGATCGCGCCCGGCTCCCACCGCTTGGGCCGGGTTCCGGCCAAAGAGGTTGCCGGGCACGCCGAACGCATCGGCGCAGAGACCTGCCTGGCGGACGCCGGAGACATCTGGCTCTATGCCACGCCCATCCTGCATGCCTCCGAACGCGCCGCCACGCCGGCCCAGCGCCGGGTCATCCAGGTTGACTATGCGACGGTCGGCTTGCCCGGGGGGCTCGAATGGCTGGGTCTCAGCCGGTAGAACTGCATCCATCATGACAGCCGACGACATCCAGATCCTTCGCTTCGCCCCCCGTCACGCCGCGGCATGGCGGGCGCTCAACGAGGCCTGGATCGAGCGCTATTTCTCGATCGAGCCCAAGGACCGGGTGGCGCTCGACGATCCGGAAGGCAAGGTGATCGACAAGGGCGGCCTGATCTTCATCGCCGAACGCCGGGGCGAGCCCGTGGGCTGCGTCGCGCTGCTGCAGATGGAGGACGGCGGCTTCGAGCTGGCCAAGATGGCCGTTGCCGACCATGCCAAGGGCCTCGGCATCGGCCGCAGGCTCATCGACACCTGCATCGAGGCCGCGCGCGCGGCCGGCGCCTATCGCATCTATCTGGAAAGCAACAGCGCGCTGACCCCGGCGCTCACGCTCTACCGCTCGGCCGGCTTCGTCGACCTGCCGCCGGCGCCGACGCCCTACGCGCGGTGCGACGTGTGGATGGAGCTGCGGCTGTCATGAGACAGCCGCAATCCGGCGGGCGTCACTTCACCGCGATCGTGAGCTTGATGATGCGGTCGGCCCCGTCGCTGCCGAAGATTTCGAATTCCAGATAGTCGCTGCCGGCAAAGCCGGGATTCGGCGTATAGGTGACCGCCATTCCCTTCGCCCTGTTCTTGTTGCAGACGAAGCGGATGTTGTTGGCCTGGAAGGACGGGAAATCTTCCTTCTCGAAGACCTGGACCGTTCCGTTCGCCGGTGGATTGAGCACGCGGATCGTCGGCATCGCCCTGACCGTGCAGTCCGGGTTCAGGTCGAATGCGAAGTCTATCGTCGTGGTCGTCCCGGCGAGGGCGGTCCTGTTATAGGCAAACTGGTTGGACGGCATGGTCCTTGCTGCGGTCGGCGCCGATCCTGGGTGCACGCACCCGGACAACGCCACACTGGCGAGCATCCATATTGCCGCTGATTTTCCTGGTCCTGACATCGTGTGATTCCGTTGATTATCGTGGTTCGACTTCTTGCGAGGCACGGCGCCGCCTTATGGCGCCGCGGGTCTCACGCCTCACTTCACCGTGATGGCGACCTTGATGGTCCGGTCGTAGCCATCATTGCCGATCGTCTCATATGAGACAGAGTCGGTACCCAAAAATCCCGGATTGGGCGTGTAGGTGATCTCGAGGCCGCGCGATCTCGCCTTGTTGCACGCCGATCGCGGGTTGGCGGCCGGGAAGGCCGTGAAATCGTCCATTTCCTTCATCTGGGTCGTGCCGTTGACGGGCGGATCGACGATGCGAACCGTCGGAACCTCCCGGACCGTACAATCCGGATTGATGGATGCCGCGAAATCGAGCCGGATCGACTGGCCGGCAAGCGCGGTCTTTTTATACACAAGCGGCTGCATCGGCTGGGGGACGGGCCTGGGCGGCTGCTGCACGCACCCGGATAAAGTAACAGTAATTCCCGCCGCCAATGCGAGGGCGGTCCTGGGTCCTGCGATCACGGATATTCTCCCGATATTATATTGCCGCCCAAATATGCCCCAGGGCGGATAATCCGTCATCTTTTCTTTTATTCGCCGGCCTTTACCTCTGTTGCGACGTTGCTGCCCGGCGTCACGGCTTCCCGAAATTGAATGCGTCGCCGTCGGCGCAGCGGATGGCGTCGATCTTCCAGGTTTCCGCCTGACGGATCAGCCGGTACGTGGCGACGGGTTCGCGCGTGCCGGGCCAGTAATAGGCGATCTCCGCCCGGTCGTCGCTGCTGGATTGCGTGCGATAGAGATAGCTGTCGCTGACATCCTGGGCGCAGGTGATCGGCGAGGAATCCATGCCGCAAATGTCGCCTTTCCTGTATTCGCCGCCGCAATCCGCCTTCAGCATGGCTTTCTGTTTTGCCGTGATGGCCGCAAGCAGCGGCGCCGTCAGGACCTTGCTGTAATCGGCCGTGGCGTGGAAATTCTTCTGGCCGCGCCCCCCGAACAGGTTGTCGAGCTGATTGGTGTCGTAGTCGGCGTGCTTCAGGATGCCGTCGAGCGCCCGTTCGGCGTAGCTTCTCGGCGGATGGATCGTATCGGCCGCCGCCGGCCATGCGACAGCCGCGCCGGCGGCAAGGATCAGTGCCGGCAGGTTTCTCACGCGAGCGCTCCCTTCAGGATGCTGACCCATTTCAGGAAATCGCCGATCTCGCTTGCCTCACGGCAGAAGCTGATCAGCAGCGGGCTGATCGTGGTGGCGCCGGCCTTTTTCCAGTCCTTGGCCGCCTGGATGCTGGCGGCATAGTCGATGGCGCCGTCGGCCTTGCGCGGCGGGGCAAACTGGATCTCGATCTCCAGCGCGTCGGGGTCGCGGCCGTGCGCGGCGACGATGCGCTTCAGCGCGGCTGTGCGCTCGGCGAACTCACCGATACCGGCCGGGTTCACCGCCCAGCCGTCGGCGACGCGAGCGATGCGCTCGAAATTGCGGTCGGTCGGCGCAAAACCCAGCAGCAGGGGCAGCCTGGCGCCCTGGACCGGAACCGGCATCGAATGGAAATCGTCGAAATTGATATGCTTGCCGTGGAAAGTGGCGCCGCCGCCGGCCCACAGGGCGCGGCAGGCCGACACCAGCTCCTCCAGATAGCCGAAGCGGCCCTCGAACGGGATGTTGTTGGCATCGAACTCGGCCTTCTGCCAGCCGACGCCCAGGCACATCGTCACCCGCCCGTTGGACAGCACATCGAGGGTCGCGAGCTGCTTGGCCAGCAGCACCGGCGCGCGCAGTGGCGCCACCAGCACGAAGCAGGAGAGCCGCGCCCGCTTTGTCACCGCCGCGACCGCCGACAGGAATGAGATCGGCTCGATCCAGGGTTGCTCGATCGGGTAGGGGAAATTATGGGTCTGGCGGCGCTCGGCATGGGCGGCGGCGTTGAAGCCCAGATGGTCGCAGGTGCTGATCAGGTCGACGCCCATCGCATCGGCCTTGGCCACCGTCTCCAGCACCGGCCCCACCGCGCCGCCGAACAGCTGCTCGGCGCCCATGAAATTCAAACCGACCTTCATTCCC
>Ga0105238_10001687_pt1 | contig 22217 bp, 25 predicted proteins | sample KBSC34metaG_FD_81526 | JGI IMG/M metagenome (GOLD analysis project Ga0105238, IMG submission 81526) | Corn rhizosphere microbial communities from Kellogg Biological Station, Michigan, USA - KBS C3-4 metaG | ecosystem: Host-associated > Plants > Roots > Rhizosphere > Soil | place: Michigan, USA...
CCCCAACGCCCCCCGATGATGGCTTCCGGAGCTGAGCCGATGACCACCGAGACGACGACCGAGACCAACCCCCTCTTGCAGGCGCTGAACAGCCTGGGCTTCGTGTACGAGGTGCGCACCTCGACGCGCGGCACCGCGTACGCGGGGCTGCGCTGGGAGAGCGTGCCCGCGCGGGGGCTGCGCGCCTTCACGGCGCTCTACGAGTCGGGGGCGCTGCGGCTCACGCTGCACGCGCCGCTGGGCGCCGGCGCGCGGCTCGACGCGGCGGCGCGCCTCGAGCGCGTGGCCGCTCTGCCCTTGGTGCGCCTCGAGCGCGGCGAAGAGGATCCAGAGGCGTCGCAGCTCGCCCTCGCCGTCCCCCTGGACGCCGCGGACGTGACCCCGGCGCTGGTGCGCGCGTTGCTGGCGTACCTGGCCAGCGCGGGCGACCGGCTGGTCGCCGACGAGCACGACGGCGCGGGCGCGCTCGCCTGGCCGGCCGTCGCCGGCGCGCCGGGGGCGACGTTCGTCGAGAGGGCACTGGCGTATCTGGAGCTGGGCGCGCACCCGGGTCGAGGCGGCGCGCACCTCATCGAGATGCCGCTGCCGGGCCTGGGGGCGCCCGGTGCCTTCAGCGTGACGACCGCCGACGCTGGTTGGGTCCGGGTGGAGGCCTGGTTGCTGCGGGGATCCGCGCTCACGCGCACGCGCGCCGACGACGAGCTCGTCGATCGGCTGCAGCTGTGGGCGCCCGTGGGGCGCTTCGTGCGCCTCGCGCGAGACGGCGCCGAGCAGCTGGCCGTCGAAGTGGCGGCGCCCCTCGTGGGCGAACGGCCCGAGGACGCGCTCGCGCAGGTGCTGCGCGGCGCGGTGCAGCTCCTCGGAACCGCGTACCAGCAAGCGCAGGCGGCGGGCGTGCGGTCATGAAGAAGGCCAGCGCGCGCGCCCCCAAGGAGCAGCGGCCTCCCGCGCTGCCCATGAGCAAGCCGCGCGATCGCGACGAGCGCGAGGCCGACGACATGGCGCGCGGCGCGCTGGGCGGCGGCGCGGACTTCGCGGGCGCCGCGGGCAACCTGGCCATGGGGCGCCTGGCCGCGCGTCAGGGCGGCGACAGCGGCGGCGGCCTGCCGGGCGCCTTGCCCCACGAGGGCGCGCGGCCCCTGGCGCCTTCGACCCGCGCCGCGCTGGAGCCGGGCTTCGGCGTGGGGCTGGGCGGCGTGCGCGTCCACGAGGGACCCGAGTCTGCGCGCGCCGCCGCCGGCATGGGCGCGCGCGCCTTCAGCTACGGTTCGGACATCTGGCTGGGCGCCGGCGCGCGTGAGAGCGATCGCGGCCTCATGGCGTACGAGCTCGCCCACGTCGTGCAGGGCGCCGACCGCCCGCCCATGGTGAGGCGGCAGACGATCGCCGAGTCGCTGCCCGAGGGCGTGGATCTGACGCGCGTGTTCTTCTCGTTCGAGCTGCCCGAAGGCACGGCGCTCAGCGACGACTGGAACGACACCTCGACGACCGCGGACACGACGGTGGAGGTCGCGATCACGCCCACCGCGCTCGTCGTGAGCTTCTCGCCCGGCCTGCTGGTCGACATGCAGTTCCCGCTGACGAACCTCACCATCAACTCGGTCACACACACGTTCGCCTCCGGCGCGACGACCGCCGACGTCTCGCCGAGCGACGCCTGGTTCGCCGGCGACGCGCGCAGCACGATGACGGGCAAGGTCGACGCGGCCCTCCGCGGAACGCGCATGGCCGACGCGGGCTACGACCCGCTCACCGATCCCGATCCCGCCGAGACGGCGCGCGCCATCGGCGAGAACTTGCGCACCATGGCCTCGAGCGGTGGCGGCGGCGCGACGCCGCACATGTCCAACTTCCGCGCGGGCGCCGACATCAACGTCGGCACGCCCATCCGCGTGGCCGGCGACGACGGCGCGGCGCTGCGCATCGGTGGCAGCATCTCGGTGGTGGCGGAGCTCGAGGGGGGGCTCGACGAGCTGGCCGACCGGCCGCGCATCTCGCGCCTCACGATCACGGGCCACGGCATCGTCGTCGAGAAGGACGGGGGAGACATCGTGGCGCTGGAGCGGATCGTCGTGGCGCGCGGCGGCGCCGTGACCGTCGAGCAGATGCGCCTGATGGGCGCGGCCGCCGAGGCCGCCGGGACCGAGTCGGCCCTGCGGCTGCTCCTGGTCATCGGCTTGCTGAGCATGGGCGATTCGAGCGATCGGATGGCGCTGAGCCAGGCCGACCCCAACTTCGACGCGGAGATCGTCCCCGGCATCGCGCGCGCCCAGATTCAGCGCGCCCTGACGGAGGGCATTCGCTCGCTGATCATCGCGCACGCCAACGATATCCCCGGGATCGACCTGGCTGACGTCTTCGGGGTCGAGGTTCTGGGCGACTTCGTGCCCGTCGTCCCGCCCAACGCCGGCTAGCATCTGGCCGCTTGGCCCCTTGCACGTGCCCGGGGAGAGGCTCAAGCTGCGAGCTCGATTCAAGAAAGGACGGAGCGTCATGACGGACGATGAAAAGGCGCCGGATTTCTCTGACGTCGAGGGCGGCAGCTCCAGCACCGCGCCCGCGTCGGGCAAGACCTATACGATCGTGAAGGGCGACACGCTGTCCAAGATCGCCCACGCGGAGTATGGCGAGTCCAAGCTGTGGCGACGGATCTTCGAGCACAACAAGGACGTCATCAAGGACCCGGACAAGATCTATCCGGGCCAGGTCATCACGTTGCCCCCCAAGGAGGATCTGGTCTCATGAAGATGACGTCCCTTCGCCGTCGAAAGCTGGGTCGTTCTGGTGCCGGGCTCCTCTCGGTCGGGACGCTGGCGTTGTGTTTGCTGGCCGCGTCCTCGCAGGTCGGGTGCTCGAAGGAAGCGCCGCCTCCCCCGCCACCGGCCGCACCAGCGCCTCCTCCACCTCCGCCGCCTCCTCCCCCGCCCGCTCCCGCGCCCGCCGCGGTCAAGGGCGTCAGCCTTGGTAAGAGCGTCGGTCCCGACAAGAAGATCTCGGCGCCGGCAGAGACCTTGGGTGTGAAGGACACCATCTACGCGTCGGTCGAGACCACGGGCGTGGGCAAGGCCTCGGTGCTCAAGGCCAAGTGGACCTTCACCGACAAGAAGGGAAACGCGGTTCCCGTCAATGAAGAAGCTCAGACGGTCGACCTCGACGGACCCGCCACGCACGAGTTTCACGTCAGCAAGAAGACGCCCTGGCCCAAGGGGGCGTACAACGTCGAAATCTTTCTGAACGACGCGTCCGCGGCGAAGAAGACCTTCACCATCAACTGACGGCGTGCCGTGCGCGGTCGTTCCGCCGACGGAGGTCGTTCCTCCTTTGCCTCAATTGACGCGGCAAGGAACACCTCCCTCGAACCGCTGAGCTTCATGCCCTTCTCCCCGGCAAGCGACTCTGTCAACGACTCCGGGTCCGATGACCCTCTCCGCCGTCGTCGATCCAAGTCGCGCCGAAGAGCCGCCCCCTCACTTGTTCTGACGTCACCCCGGCTTGGTTCTCCTCTTCCCCTTGCCGCGAGCACTGGTGTCCGGCCCGCTCGCCTTGGCAGCGGAGGCGGAGCGTTTCGCTGGCTTCGTCAATGAAGGGTTCGGGATGGTCTCGCGCGGCTCGGGCGGCGGAGACTCGAGCTCTATGCCGAACAGAGCCGATAGGTCGGCGCCCTCGATGATCTTGCGGCCCTTCGCGCCGGCCGTCAGGGCGGGGACGGCGTCGGCGGCGCTGCCGACGAGCTCGTTGTGGTCCACGCCGCGGAGGTGGAAGAGAAGCTCGGGCTTGTCTTCCAGACGGATGCCGACGCCGTACAGGGCGGCGGCGACGTGCTTGCACATTCCGGCCCAGTCCGGGCAGGAGCACTCGAACGAGATCTCCTTCGGCGCAGGAAACAGGCCGCCCAACTTGCGCGTGACCCGCTCCATGACCCCCGCGGGCAGCTTGCCGCGGAGCAGGTCGACCAGCGAGTCGATCTGCTGGGTGCATTCCGAGGCCAGCTGACGCCAGTCGTCGGCAGGCAGCGACCGGATCGTCACGGTGACCTCGTAGGTCGCGGTCCCGCTCACCAGGGCCGCCACCCTCCCCGCCTCGATCTGCAGGTCGATGACGGCTCCGTGGCGGACGTAGCTGCGACCGCGGGGCAAGCGGCTTTCGTAGTCGCGATACGACTCGAGGTTGTCGCACCACGCCTTGCCCCAGAAGGTGCGGACCAGCTTGGTCCCCTCCAGCGGGCCGACCGGCGCGAGGCTCCGCTTCTGCTTGCGCGCCACCTTCTTCGCCTCTGCGCTGGCGCGCAACCGGCGCTTCGCCGCTGAGACATACGCCGGGAACTCGAAGCGGTCACCGTATCCGTTGCGGAACCTGGCCATCGTGATTCCCTTTCAGCCTTCTTCTCAGCCTTCTTCTCAGCCTTCTTCTCAGCCTTCTTCGAGCGCGCTGCGGATGTCAATGGCCACCAGGCGCAGGAGCTGGTCGTCGTCGAGCTCGGTCAGCTTGACCTCCTCGGTCCCCTCCAGGACCTGCCGGGCCAGATCCTGCTTCGATTCGATGAGCGCGTCGATCTTCTCCTCGACGGTTCCGCGGCAGACGAACTTGTTCACCAGGACGGCGTTCCGCTGGCCGATGCGGTAGGCGCGGTCGGTCGCCTGGCTCTCGACGGCGGGGTTCCACCATCGGTCGAAGTGGATGACGTGGCGGGCGGCCGTCAAGTTGAGGCCCGTGCCGCCGGCCTTCAGCGACAGCACGAAGAACGGCGGGCCATCCTCGCGCTGGAACTGCTCGACCAGCCCGGCACGCTTCTTGACGTCCGTCTCGCCGGACAGCACCAGCCCCGGACGCCCAAAGACGCTCGCCAGGAAGTCAGCCAGCGGGCGCGTCAGCTCGCGGAACTGGGTGAAGACGAGGACCTTCTCCTGGCGGGCGGCGATCTCGTCGCCGAGCTCGGCCAGGCGCGCGAACTTCCCGCTGTCCTCGGGGGCCCAGGAACCTTCTCGGGCCCCGTCGCCCAGCCAGTGGGAGGGGTGATTGCAAATCTGCTTGAGCCGCATCAAGGACGACAGGACGATCCCGCGTCGCTTGATTCCGTCGCTGCTCTGCAGCGCCTGGCGCAGCTCCTCGACGGCTTGCTGATAGAGGGCGACCTGCTTCTTCGAGAGGCTGCAGAACGCGCGGACCTCCGTCTTGTCGGGCAGATCCGCGATCACGCGCTTGTCGCTCTTCAGCCGACGCAAGATGTAGGGGCGGACCAGCTCGCGCAGGGGACCGTAGCCGCCGTGGGCGCGCTTCTCGGCCGCCTTCACGAACCGGCTGAACGCCCGGGACGAGCCGAGCAGGCCCGGACACGTGAAGTCGAACAGCGACCAGAGGTCGCCCAGACGGTTCTCGACCGGCGTTCCGGTCAACGCCAGGCGGAAGCGCGCGCGCAGCGCCTTCGCGGTCCGCGTCTGCTTGGCACCGGCGTTCTTGATCGCCTGCGCCTCGTCGAGGACGAGCACGTTCCACGACGCCGCGGTCAGGCTCGCCACCCGCTGCAGGGCGCCGTACGTGGTGATGACGACGTCCCGCGCGGCGAGCGCCTGGGGCGTCAGCGCGACGAGCTCACCAGGCGGAACCTCCGACGGGTGGGCGATCAGGACGTCGAGGTCCGGCGCGAAGCGCGCCAGCTCGGCGCGCCAGTTCGCGATCAGTGACGCGGGAACGACCAGCAGGCTGGGCTGATTCGGGGCGCCCTCCTGCTGCTGCTTCTTCTTCAACAGCACCAGCAGCGCGATGACCTGGATCGTCTTGCCGAGACCCATGTCGTCGGCGAGGCATCCCCCGAGGCCCAGGCTCCGGAGCCACCAGAGCCACCGGAGTCCGACCTTCTGGTAGGGGCGCAGCTCGGCGCGCAAGGACGGCCCGGGGTCGAGGTCGGCGAGCGTTTCGGGACTGCGCAGCCCCGCGAGGACCTTCGACAGCGCATCGCCGGCGACGACCCTGGACCACTCGGCCGCCTCCGCCGCGGGCAGCGCGCCCTCGCCGTCGCCCGCCCCGATGTCCGCCCCGGCGAGCAGCCGCAATCCCTCGACGATCGACAGGCCGCCGCCGGCGTGAGCCGCCTCGAAGGTCGACCAGCGATCGAGCACCTGGCGCAGCCGCTCCCGATCGACCTCGACCCATCGGCCTCGCACCAGCGCCAGACTGTCCGTTCCGTCGAGGATCTCGCGAAGCTCGCGCTCCGTCAGCGTCTCGCCGTCGAGGCTCACCTCGATCGAGAAGTCGAGGATCGCGTCTGCGCCGATCCCCTGGCCGGGCGCCTTGCCGACCGTCACCTGCACCTCGGGTCGCGGCGGCCGCTTCGCCCGCCACGAGGCCGGCATGCGCACCACCACGCCCGCGGCCTCGAAGAGCGGCACGTCGGTCAGGAACCGGTGAGCCTCCGCCGGCGTCCAGGCGAGCGTCTGGAAGACCGCACCCCCATCCACCATCTCCTTGGCGACGGCGCTCTGCCGCGCGGCGCGCTGCACCGGCTCCAAAAGGGCCAGCAGCGCCGACTTGTTGCGCGCGCCGGCGTACTCGCGCAGCGCCTGGGCGAGGGGCAGGTGCTGCGCCTTCCCCCGCGCCGACAGGCCCGTCGTGTAGGTCGCCACGAACGCGAAGGGGACCTCCGGATCGCTCTTGTTCTCCGCCAGGTGGAAGCACACACGACCGACCAGGTTCCACGCCGGGCTCGCCTGTCGGAGGAAGGCCTCGACCGTGCCTTTCCATAGCGCCAGATCGGCCTGAACCGCGGCGGCCATGCGTCCCCAGAGGTCCGTCAGAACCCCGGTCGTCAGGTACTCGCCTCCCGGCATGGGCGGAGCCTCGGCGACCAGGGCGGCCAGCTCGTCCGCTGGAGCGTCGACGGTGATGCTCTTCCGGAGGTCCTCGAGGTTCTCCGTGGCACACAGCCTGACCACGAACGCCCGGCCGACGTCGCGCCAGAAGCTCAGGACGCCGGGCAGCGGTGTCTCCGGCGCCGTCGCGCCCAGCCGAAACACGCCGTGCCCGTCGCCGCGCCGGAGCTCGGCCGCGATCTCGCCGAGAGCGGGCGAAAGCTTGGCGCCGGCGGGTACGTCGGCACGGAGATGTCCGGCCGGCGAAAGCACGACCGACAACGGAGGCGCACCGTCGCCCTCGAGAGCGAAGGTCATCGTCTCGTCAACCGCGGCCCGCTCCTGGTTCTGGGCCCCTGCCCCCATGGGGTCGAATCTACCCCGCGACGTGTGCTTTGAGCACCTGCGACAACCATCCCAGAAAGACCGCGATTCGCGGGTTGCGGCGCATGTCCGCGTGGAAGACGCCCCAGAGCTCGCGCGTGGGTCCGGGCTGTCGAGGGAACAGCTGCCGCAGGCGGGGCTCGCGCGCGGCGCTGAAGATCGGCAGAAGGGCGAGGCCCAGCCCCTCGGCGCAGGCGATCACCTGGGTCGTAATGGCGGTGGCTCGAAGGACGAAGCGCGGCGACGGAACCGTTCGGTAGAGCCACTGAACCTGCGACATGTGGTCCAGAGCGGCGTCGTATCCGATGAAGTCATGCGTCGCGGCCGCCGCGACGGTTCGCGGTGTGCCCCGGCGCTGCAGGTAGGCTTCGCTCGCGAAGATCGCGAACGGCAGCGCACCCAGGTCTCGAGCGACCAGCGACGGCTCCTTCGGTCGGACGAGCCGTAGCGCGACATCGGCCTCGCGCCGTGAGAGGTCGGCGATCGAGATCTCGGTTCGAAGCTCGATCGCGAGCTCGGGGTGCGCGGTGAAGAGCTCGCCCATCGAGGGGACAACCACGTGGTTGATGAGCGCGTCGCCTCCCGTCACCCGCAACGGACCCGCCAACGTCGCCTGTTTGGCCTGAAGCTCCCGCTCCGAGGCTTGCACCTCGGCCTCGATCCTCTCGGCCCGGGGGAGCAGGGCCGAACCGGCCGGGGTCGCCTGCAGGCGCTCGGGCGTTCGGACGAACAGGGGCGTGCCCAGCTCGCTCTCGAGCGCCGCCATGCGCCGGCCCACGGTCGTGGGAGCCACCCGAAGAAGCCGGCCGGCTCCCTTGTGACTTCCGCGTCGATGAACGGCGAGAAAGTAGCGGAGATCGTCCCAGTTCATAGGGCTGCATTTTTGCACGTCTGCACTGCATCGACATGCACTATCGCAGCCGAGCCGCCTGCTGCATCTTGTGCCGCATGAAGGCGTTCGTTTTCAAGGACCGGTTGGCGCTGGACGATCTGCGTGCCGTCGAGCAGCTCGCACCTTCGCCCGGTGCGCGGCAGGTCCTCCTGCGCATGCGGGCCGCGTCGCTCAACTACCGCGATCTCTCCATCGGTCGCGGGGAGTACGGCCGCTACCCTCTTCCGCTCGTTCCCGTATCCGACGGTGCCGGTACGATCGTCGCCATCGGCCCGGAGGTGCGCCGCTTTGGCGTCGGCGACCTGGTTTGCCCGACCTACGTTCCCGACTGGCTCGACGGGCCCGTCGAGGAGACGACCGCGCGGCGACGCCTGGGAGGCCCCCTCGACGGCGTCATGCGCGAGCTCATGTGCGTCGACGAAGAGGCGCTCGTTCGCGCCCCCTCCCACTTCACCGCGGCCGAGGCCGCGACCTTGCCCATCGCCGGCGTGACCGCGTGGCAGGCTCTGTTCGCCGACGGCCGGGGCGTAGCGGGACAGACCGTCGCCGTCCAGGGCAGCGGAGGGGTCTCGCTCTTCGTCGTGCAGCTGGCGCGTGCGGCGGGCCTCCGGGTGCTGTCTCTTCTTCGAGGCGCTGGAGGCGCTGCCCGGCGCGCCGCGCTGGAAGGGCTCGGGGCCGAGGTCTTCGACAGCACGACGTCCGACTGGCCGGAGCAAGTCCTGGCCGCGACCGGAGGCCGCGGCGTCGATCTGTTCGTGGACGTCGTGGGCGGTCCGATGCTGGCGAAGACCATCGCCGCGACCAAGGTGGGCGGCACGGTCGTGCTTCTCGGCTACGTCGGGGGCACCAGCGTCACGCTCGATCTGCTGGCGGTCATTCGGCGCGCGGTCACGCTGCGCGCCGTCTCCGGCGGCAGCCGGGCCAGCTTCGAGCAGCTCGTCAGCTTCCTCGAAGCCCACGACCTCCGCCCGATCATCGGCGCACGCTTCTCTTTCGACGAGCTCCGCGCCGCGTACGACCATCTCGCCACCGGCAAACCCATGGGCAAGGTGGTAATCGAATTCGGGCCCTCGTCCTGAAGCCGCGGTCATTCCGCGCGGCGGCCGCCGCCAGGAGAAGGCGACACGAGCGCCTTGGCGACTGACAGCAGCGTGGATCGTTGCGCGTCCTTCGATCGAGCAATCACCTCCTGGGCGAAGGTCATTAGGCAATCTTCGTCTGGGCGGACGCGCTCGCCAGCGGGGCAGCTCGGCTTCAGATCGGGGACTGCCCCCACGCGCTCGATCTCGGCGCCGCCCGAGGCCAGCAAACGCCCCGTCACCAGCACGAGGCCCAACGGTTCGGGATCGCGATACGGCTGAACCACTGGCGGCGGGGTCGGCGCCTTTCCGTCGATGACGTCTTGGATGAAGTCCCGGTCAGCGGCAGTGTGAAGAGACGGAGTCGGCGGCCGGAGCCCTTTCGAGACGTCGAACAGAGTCCGGATCGACGCAACTCCAGCCGTGGGCTCGCCGATGACGACGCCGCGCCCGAGATTCTTGATGGCTGCTGCGACCAGCTCGGAGGCGGCCGCGGTCCGACGGTTGACCAGCACCACCAGCGCGCCGCCGGGCTCGCGGCCGTCGTCGCGCGCCACCAGCTCCGTGCGATGCTGGCGGCCGGGCGCCCCGTTGACCGCCGCGCCGAGCGCTCCCTCCTTGATGAAGGCGTCCGCCACTTTGACCGCCTCTCCCAGGAGCCCACCCGCGTTGTCGCGCAGGTCCAGAACCCGCCCCTTGACGCGCTCTCCGGCCGACGTGGCCAACCAGCGCTCGACGTCCGCCGAGGCGCCCGGAGCAAAGCCGCCGAGCCGCGCGTAGGCCACGATCGCTCCGGCCGACACCCGCTGGGACACCATCGCTGAGCTGTTCGAGCTGTCGGCGCCTGCCTTCATGAACTCCTGCGAATCGACCACATCCCCATCGGCCCTCGCGGATGGGTCTCCGTCCGCCACACGCGCCCGCAGCTTCTGATAGGTCTCCGCGTCGAGCAGCGCCGACCGCCCATCGAGCGCCCACAGCATGCCGTTCGTCGCGGCGACTTCGATCCTAGGAAGCCTCTCGGCCGGCTCGACGCCTGGGGCCGCCGGCCCGAGGTTCCCCTGCACGAAACGGAGCGCGTCTCCCACCGTGCTGCGCAGGCTCCAGGGCGCGTCCACCCGATCGAGATTGAGGGTGCAGCGCTGCTCGCCTACGATCACGGTCACCCAGCGAGGGGGGCTGGCGGAGTCGCTCTCGACGACGATGTCTTTCTCCTGCGACGCGACCTCACGAAGCGCCCCTACGACCAGCTCACGCGCTCGAGGCCCCACGTCCACCGGGCTATTCTCACGCACGAAGAACAGCGTCTTCAAAAATACCGAGAGCTGGCTCAGGTCGTAGCCACGGGTTACCCGAGCTGGCAAGGGGCACCTCGTAGCTCGCGTCGTGGTGCTCGCGGCGAAGCTTGGCTGGCGGGGATGATTGATCGTCAGGTCGTCCTGCGAGCGAGACGCCCCCACGGGAGGCGCGCCGGCCCCCGCCGGGGTCACGCATCCGGCAACGAGCGCCGGCCACAGGAGAAGACCTCGGCCGCATCGCAGCGCTCGCGTCACGTCGAATGTCATGGGGCCCAGGTTACCTCGCTGCCGGCCCTTCTATGACTGTCTGCGGTCGCCCTCGGCGGCGCCAAGCGGTGCGGGAAAGCGTGAATCCTTTCTGCGGCGCGCGGCTCCAACCGATCAAGTGAGTTGCGAGCGAGGTGACCGTGATGAAAGCCGTCGTCGAATCGATTGGAAGAGTGGGAAGCCGCGTCCGCGTCGGGCAGCACGATCTGGTGTTCGACCAACCAAGGTCCGTACCGGGAGGCGAAGACCGTGGGCCGTCACCGCTCGACGTGATGGTGGTGTCGGTGGCGGCTTGCGCGCACTACTTCGCGGCCGCGTACCTGCACGGACGGGGCCTCCCCACGGAGGGCCTGAGCGTGGAGGTCGACGCAGAGAAGGAGCGCGTCCCGGTGTCGCGAATCGGGCGGCTCGCCGTCCGGGTGAAGCTTCCCGGCGGACTGTCCGACAAGCAGGCCGTCGGGGTCGAACGCGCGGTCAAGAGTTGCCCCGCGTACGGAACCCTCCTTCACTCGCCATCGGTGGAGGTCACCACCGAGGCGAGCAGCCCTCTACCCGCCTCGGCCAGCGCCTGACGCTCGCGCCGGGGTTTCGTCGGGTAGCATGGGCTGGTGAGCGAGCTTTCTCCATCCGACGAGGCCCTGCTCGCCGGGGCCCGGGCCGGAGACCGGCGTGCGCTCGAGGCGTTGCTCGAACGCCACGAGGCGGAGGTGTACCGGTTCGGAATGGCGATGTGCCGCGACCCCGAGGATGCGAAGGACGTCCTGCAAGACACGCTGCTCGCGATGGCCCGCACCATCCGTGATTTCCGGGGTGCGTCGTCGCTTTCGACCTGGCTCTACACGATCGCCCGCAGCTTCTGCATCAAGAAGCGACGGCGAAGCGCGCCCGAGCCCGAGGGCGAACGCTCGCTCGAAACGAGCGTCGCTCGGGAGGCGAGCCGGCTGGCGGACCCGGCCGACGTGCCGGACGAGGTGCTCGCGGGCAAGCGGGTCGAGCGCGCGCTCGCGCGCGCCATCGGCGAGCTCGAACCGATGTACCGCGAGGTGCTCCTGCTCCGCGACGTCGAGGGTCTGACCGCGGCCGAGGTCGGCGAGATCACGGGCATCACGACGCAAGCGGTGAAGAGCCGCCTGCATCGGGCCCGACTGGCCGTTCGCGAGCGCGTCGCGCCGCTCCTGGGCATCGAGACGGATCGGCCAGCCGCGCCCGGCACATGTCCCGATGTCCTCACGATGTTCTCGCAGCACCTCGAGGACGAGATCGACGCCGACCTCTGCGCGCGGATGGAGCGGCACCTGGAGGGGTGCGGGCGCTGCCGCGGCGCCTGCGACACGCTCAAGCGCACGCTGGCGATGTGCCGCACGACGGGGAAGTCGGATCCGGTTCCGGCGTCGGTACAAGCCTCCGTCAAGAGCGCTCTCCGTGGCTTCCTCCGCGAGAATGGATGACCGGCTTCGATGCGGCGGTCGCCGGCTTCAGTGCGTTCGCATCATCTCGGGCATGCCGTTCGCGACGAACTTGTTCACGACCTCGGCGTGCCGGCGGATGAGCTCGACGACCGTCGGATCGGCGGAGGTCTCGGTGACGGTGATGCCCTTGGCGGTATTCTCCGTCTCGACCACGATCTTGCCGGCGTTCTCGAACAGGGCCGCGAACAACGGATCACGCGCGTTGATGGGCCGCCCTTCCTGGAGGCGCGCGTACATCGCGCTGACGTGCTCCCGAAGCTGTGCCGCCACGGTCGGATCGTCCGACTCCGTGGTCGTCCGCACGCCGCCCGGGATGTGCGTGACTGTCCGCTGGATCCGATCCCGCTGTGCGAACAGCGCGTGTATGCCCAACATGTCCCCAGCGTGACCGCCACCGGGCCCCATCCCTCGACCGCCTCCCCGGCCCATCCCGGGACCGCCTCCGCACATCCGTCCACCCGGCGAATCACCCGCGGAATGGGCGAACACGGCGGTCGTGACTCCCAGCAGACCGGCAACGGCCAGCCCCGTGCTCGCGGCCGCGATCTTCTTCCAGAGCTTCATGCTGCCCTCCTCATCTGGTGGGAGCCTGGCGGCCGGGAAAGGGTTCGGCGGCCGCTCGTGAATCTTTTCACCGCGCGGAGGCTCTCACCGTTCATGGAGGTGCCATGGCGACCCTACTTGTGACCAAGAACGACTTCGACGCGATGGTGAAGAAGGAGATCCTGCCGGCGACGCTGCCGGCGACCCTGCCGGGAGGCCCCTGATGTGCCGGCGTGTCGAGTGCTCGAAGTGCGGTCGCCCGACCTACGCCGGGTGCGGCATGCACGTCGAGCAGGTGCTGGGCGACGTCCCCGCGGCGCAACGTTGCCGCTGCCGCGAGGAGCGCGCCAAGAAACCGGCCGGCGAAGACGCGGCAGGCCCGCGACCCTGGCTGCGCCGCCTCCTGGGGAAGTAGCGAATCCGCGCGCGCGACCAACGTGACCGCGAGGTACGGAACCCGACGTGATGACCGAACCGGGCGGTGGACGGTGTAGGCCGGACAGCGCCCCTGTCGGCCTGTCGTCGGCGTGACAACGTTTGTGTCGCTTCGAGCAACCGGGCACGAGGAGGCGGTGCGCGTTTCCGAGCCTTCCGGTGGCATGCCCCTCGCAGGAGTTGTCACGGGTGGGCCCGCATCCCTTCGGGTCTCGTCTGACGGGTCCTACCCGCTCGGGCGCGCAGGACATGATGGCCAAACGATCGTTCTCCAGCAGGCACCCGGGCGCGCTCGCCGTCCTGACCCTCGCGAGCGCGCTGTTGGCGCTCGGGTCGCTCGTCCACCTGAGTGAGACCGAGGGCTGGTCACTGTTGAATGTGCTGAGAGGAAAGCCCCCTTCCGGCGGACGCGGGGGTCCCGAGAGCGGCGAGCTGGGACCGATCGTCAATCTCCCGAGCGTGATCGTGAGGCTCCACGGGACTGAGCGGGATGTCTACGTCGACGTGGCTTTCGACCTGGAGGTTGGCTCGGAGCACGACAAGGATGCCGCCCAAGAGCGGCTCTCCGGCCTTCAGGAGGCGACCATCAAGGTCCTCTCCGAATCGACCCCCGAAGACATGCGGGGTCCCCGCCGGCTGGCGAGGACCAAGGCGCGCTTGCTCGAGCGCTTCCGGAACGTGGTGACGGGCCGGAAGCTCAAGGCGCTTTATGTCTCCTACCTGATGATGGGTTGACGTCGAGGCGCGATTCCTACCGTCTCAGAAGGTCACCGGCACGTCGAGCTGCACGGCGGTCGTCTGGCCCGTGAGGAGCGGCGCGCCGAAGCCGCGCGCGTCGAGGCCGCGCACGAACGAGAGGCCCGGGCGTACCCAGGCGTGCTCGCCGACCCGGAAGTGGACGCGCGGGCCGATGGCGAGGGTCGTCGTGTCGCTGCCGGCCGAAAAGGTGATGCGCGCGACCGGGCTCGCGCTGGGCGTCGTTGGGTGTGAGAGCCAGCGCTGGTAGTGGAGGTCGCTGCCGAACGACACGTGCGAGCCGAGGAAGTAGCCCAGGTGCAGCCCCACGGCCGCCTGCGTCCGGAAGGCGTCGCTCGCCCCGCCCGCCTCGCCGCCGCGGACGCGAACGAGCTGCACCATAGTCATCTCTGCCTGGGCGGTGAAGCCGTGCCCCACGTACGCAAGGTCCGCGCCCGCGATGGCGCCGAGATAGTTGACCGCAAACATGGCTGCGTCCGACGGACGGGAGGACATGGCCGCCGCGTTGGTCTCGGCCGCCCGCAGGTCGGGCGCGTCGCCGCCGCCCGTCCCGAGGGGGATCGTCGTCGCCCCGAACAGCGCGAGCTGGGTCGGCCCGAGGGCCCGCGCGTACGTCACACCGACGAGCGGGTTGGCGACGGCGGTCCCGTCCAGGGCGGCGCCCGGCGCGTTGTTGCCGGTGAAGGCGAGACGGATGGTCGGCGCCCAGCGGGCCGTGAGCCGGTAGCTCGCGGCCAAGACGGTGGGGAGCGCGATGTCGACGTTGCCCTGTCCGTCGTTGAAGGCGGCCGCGGCGGTGTCGACGCGGACCAGGCTGCCCGTCGCCATCGGGCGCAGCTGCCAGGGGAGCGACACGGGTAGTGCAGGCGGCAAAGCCTCGGGCGATTCCACCGTCGCGGCCACGCGGCTCACCCCATCCATCGGCTCGCCCGCAGGCGCTTCGGCGCGCGCGGCGCCCCCGGCGATCATCGTCGCAAACAGCGTCGCGACCTTCACGAACGTCACGTTGAAAGTGGTCATCTGAGATCCTTTCGTTGGAGGTGGGAAAGAGGGTCAGGACGCCGTGGAGGGCAGCAGGGCCAAGATGGCGCGCACGACTTCGTCGGGCCGGTCGACCTGGATGCCGTGGCCTGCTCCCTGGATCACGAACTGCTGGCCGTCGGTGGCTTCGGCCGCCAGCGACGCGTGCATCGACCGCCAGAGCGCCTGCCGCTCGGCCGACCCCGCCACGTCGCTCGCAGTGAGCACGCGCACCGGATAGGCGCCGAACCCGCCCGCGGCGCCGATCTGCTGGGAGGCCATGGCATACGCGCGGTACTCCGCGATCACGACGGGCGCCTGCGTGGCCAGCGTCGACTCGGTGATCCCGCACAGATCCAGCATCGCCGCCTCGCACCTGGCCAGAAAGTCGCGGTGGCGCGGATCCACGAGGACGACGCCCATGACCTCGTCGGGGTGCGCCTTTGCGAAGAGCTCCATGTAACCCCCACCGTTGGAGTGGCCGACGAGCAGGTAGGGAGGGGCGACGTCCCGCGCGGCGAGCAGGGCGCGCAGCTCTTCGACGATCGTCCTCGGATCTCGCGGCGTCGTCGCCGGGCCGCTGGCGCCGTTGCCGGGGCGTGAGTAGGCGAAGATCCGCGCGTGGCGCGCGACCTCGCTGGCGACCTGGTCCCAGGGCGTCCAGTCGTTGCCGAGGCCGGACTCGAAGACGACGGTGGCGGCGCCGCCCGAGCCGGCGGTCGCGATCTCGATCTGGCGGCCGTCGATGATCTCTATCTGCGCCGGGACCTTGCTGCCGCAGGCGGGGACGAGGACGATGATCGAGAAGAGAGCGAGTCGCGCGAGGTCGAGGGGACGGAGGGAGAGGCGGTGTTCGACGTTCATGGGGAGCTCCTTTGTCTTGCGAGGTGCTCCACCAATACGGCGTCTGGCCGGGTGGCGACTTGAACGGAAGGGCTACATCAGACGGAGCGAGTCGGCGGCGATGCCGAACATGCGCCGGAAGGTCCGGCTCAGGTGGGACGAATCCGAGAAGCCGGCGCCGTGGGCGGCGTCGGTGAGAGACGAGCCCGCCGAGAAGAGCTCGGCCGCGCGCGTGAGCCGCCGCCAGAGCAAGTAGGTGCGAAAGGGCAGCCCCGTCTCCTCGACGAAGAGGTGTCGGGCCCGCCCCGCCGATAGCCCGACGTGCGCGGCGGCGTCCGCGAGGCTCACGGGGGTGTCGAGCCGTCCGGCCGCCCAGGCCGACATCCTCCGCACGCGGGCCTCGGGCCGCTCGTCCCGTTCGCTGCCGGGGGCCAGCTTCGCGACGAGCTCGCGGCCGAGATCGATCAATGATTGATCGCTCCGATTCGGCGACTCGAAGCCCGCGCGGAGGCGCGCGGGAAGGTCGGCGAGCCTCGCCGGGGGGATCGACACGAGGGTCTCGCTCGCGAACAAGGTGCGCTGCAGCTCGCGGCCCGGCTCCCCTTCCGGATCCACGAAGAGCTGCGCCACCAGGCCTTCGCCCGCGAAGGCGTGCGGCGCGTCCGGCGCGACGGCCGCGCAGTCACCGCCGAGCTCGTGGGATTGCGCCTCAAGCGTGAACCACCCGCGCAGAGACACCGTCACCTGGACCGCGTGGTGGGCGTGCAGCTTGGTCTTTGGATAGGCCCCCTCACCGGGCCGCGTGCCCAGGACCCAGAGGCTCGCCCCCTCCCAGAAGACCATGCGGCCGTATGCCTTGGTCGACACGCGCAGACCCTACTTCGTTTCGCGCGGAATAGCCCTTCCGTTCAAGTCGCGAGCCACCGCGGCCCATAGGGTGAACGGCATCCAACTCACCCGGAGGCTTCCATGACCACCGATCGACTGCCCCTGTTGTCGTCCGCTTCCCTTCCCCGCCCCTTCCCGCGTGAGCCGCGCGAGATCCACGTCGAGCTCGAGGCGCGCGAGACCGGGTGGGAGATGGCGCCCGGGCGCAAGGTGTCCGCCTGGGGCTACGAGGGAACGGTTCCGGGGCCCACCATCGTGGCCCAGGCCGGCGACACGCTGGTCGCCCACCTCGTGAACAACCTCCCCGAAGCCACCAGCATCCACTGGCACGGGCTGCGCCTGCCCGCGCCGATGGACGGGACCCAGCTCGTACAGCGGCTGGTCCAGCCCGGAGACAGCTTCGAGTACCGCTTCGCGCTACCCGACGCGGGCACGTTCTGGTACCACTCGCACGCCAACGAGACCGTGCAGATCGAGCGGGGGCTGTACGGCGCGCTGGTGGTCCTGGGCGCCGGCGAGCCGGTCTTCGACGCGGACCGGCTGCTGGTGCTCGACGACGTGAAGCTCGACCGCCACGGCAACATCGCCAAGACCGCGCTCTTCGATCGCCACAGCGGGCGCGAGGGCAACGTGCTCGTCATCAACGGCCGCGTCGCTCCCGAGCATCAGATCGCGGCGGGACAGGTCGAGCGCTGGCGGCTCGTGAACGCGTGCAGCGCCCGCTACGTGAGGCTGTCCCTGGGCGGACGTCCCTTCCGGATCATCGGCGGCGACGGCGGGTTGCGGGACGAGCCGGTCACGGTCACCGAGACGCTGATTCCCCCCGCGGCGCGGGTCGAGCTGGCCGTCGGGCCGTTCGACGACGAGGGCGCCGAGATCGCGATCGAGTCCTTGCCGTATCGGCGCACGGCGATGAAGCGCCCTCGTCGCGACGTCTGGGGCACGTTGCGGGTGGGCCGGCGCGCGCCGTCGGCGGCGTCGATCCCGGCGACGCTGGCGGCCATCGAGCCGCTCGTGCCGCCGGGCCCGGTCACGCCGACGCGGACCGTGCGCCTTGGTGCGCGCATGACCCTGCATGGCCACGACTGGCTGATCAACGACCAGCAGCACCATCACGACGCGGCCGTCAAGGTCGGTGAGCTCCAGCTCTGGGACCTCGTCAACGAGACCGGGATGGACCACCCGTTTCACCTCCACGGCTTCTTCTTCCAGGTCGTCGCGATCGACGGTGTGCCGACGGTCCCGCGGTCGTGGGACGACACCGTGAACATCGCCGCCAAGAAGCGCGTGACGATCGCCTTCCGTCCCGACGATCGCCCCGGCCAGTGGATGTACCACTGCCACATCCTCGAGCACCACGCGGCCGGGATGATGGGTCACTTCGAGGTGGTGCGCTGACGGGCGCGGCCTGTATAAATAACGCTTGCGTTATATAACAGCCGTTGTACATACGTCTTCGTGCAGGTGACTCAGTCTCTCGACCGGACTCTTGATCGGACGTTCGCGGCCTTGGCGGACCCGACCCGGAGGAAGATCCTGGCGCGGCTCGCGCGCGGCGAGGCGACGGTCAACGAGCTGGCCGAGCCGTTCGCGATCTCGCAACCCGCGATCTCACGCCACATCCGCGTTCTTTCGGAGGCGGGCCTGATCGTGCAGCGGGTCGAGGGGACCAAGCGCCCGTGCCGCCTGGCGCCGGACGCGCTGTCGGAGCTCGAGCAGTACCTGCAGATGCTGCGTCGGGCACTGGAGGGCAATTACCGTCGCCTCGACGAGCTGTTGGCCAAACAAACCAAGAAAAAGGAAACGAAGGGAGAGAACCCATGAGCAAAATGACATTGACGACCGAAGGCGACACCCATGTCATCGTGACGCGAAGGTTCGCGGCGCCCCCCGAGGCGGTCTTTCGCGCCCACATCGATCCGGAGCTGATCCGGCAGTGGTGCCTCGGCCCCGACGGCTGGACCATGCCGGTCTGCGTGAACGAAGGGAAACCGGGCGGCAAGATGCGGTACGAGTGGTCGAACGGCAAGGGCGGCGGCTTCTTTTTGACCGGTGAGATCCTCGAGGTCGATCCCCCGCGCCGCATGGTGCACGTCGAGCGCATGCACATGCCCGATCCCTCGCCCGACAACCACGTCGTCACGACCTTCGTGGCCGACGGTTCGGGTACGCTGATGACCATGCGCATGTCGTTGCCCGACGCCGCGACTCGCAAGGCCATGCTCTCCACCGGCATGGAGCACGGGATGGAGGCGTCGTACGCGCGGCTTGAGCGTCTGTCGGGCTGGAAGGCCGCCGCGTGAAGGGTGCGAAAGCGAATGCGGCCAGGCCCACCGTTCACGTCAGCATCGACGTGCCGGAGCTGGAAGCCGGGCTGCGGTTCTACGGCGAGGTCTTCGGATTCGTGGAGACGGCCCGCCCATTTCCGAGCATGGCCATCCTCGACGCCAACAACGTCAGCGTGTGCATGCACGAGAAGCGGGCGGGCAGCACACCCTCTCCGGGCGGCGCGGAGCGGCGATGCTACGAGCGGCACTGGACGCCGGTCCATCTGGACCTGCACGTCCAGGACTTCGACGGTGTGCTGAACGAGCTGCGGGCGCGCGGCGGCGCCATCGAGAATGAGTTCCGAACGCAGGGCCCAAGACCGACCGCGTTCTGCAGCGATCCGTTCGGAAACGGCTTTTGTGTGATCGGCGAGTGATCCGCGGTCAGCGGGCGAGCGGACGCTTGGTCCCCACGACCCGCCTCGCGATCTCCCGGATCTTGGCGCGCACGAACTTGCAAGGCTCGTCGTCGTCGGTGACGGCGGGCCAGAGGAGCTCGGCGTGGGAGCCCTCGATCTTCATGGTCGAGGGCAGCGGCTTGGTCTTCAGGTGCGGGCGGGTGGCCAGGATCTTCACTGCGACCAGCTCGGGGATGGTCGCCAGCATCGCGGTCCCGTCGACCAGGGCACCGATGTTGGCGAAGCTCGAGACCGAGCAGCGGACCTTGCGGGCCTTGCCGTACATGTCCTCGACGATCCCGCGCAGATCGCCGTTGTACGAGACGATGACGTGGTCGTGCGCGAAGTACTCGGCCTCGGTCAGCCTCTTCAGCTTGGCGTGGCGCGGGTCGTACAGACAGGTGAACCCGCCGTAGAACAGGCGCTCTCGCCGGATGGTGGCGGGGAGCTCGTCCGCGACTGTGATCGCGGCGGCCAGCCCGGAAGCGAGCTCCGCCCCGACGGTGCGGAACTGCACGGGGAGGGCGACGATCCGGATGCGCGGCGCCTCGCGCTCGAGGATGCGGAGCAAGGGGGGCAGTCCCCAGAGCTCGGCCGAGTCGGAGAGGCCAAGGCGCAGCGTCCGCTCGGCGGTCGCCGGGTCGAACGCCGCCGGCGCCAGCGCCGCCTCGACCAGCGGGCCGAGGTGAACGTCCAGGCCGGCGCGCAGCCGCTCACCTCGGTTGGTGAGGGCGATCCCGCGCCCGCTGCGCAGGAACAGGGGCGCGCCCACGGCGGTCGTCAGCCGCCGGAGGGCCGCGCTGACCGCCGACTGGGTCAGGTAGAGGCGCTTGGCGGCCTCGGTCACCCGACCGGTCTCCGCCACCACCGCGAACACGCGCAGGAGGTTGAGGTCGAGATCGCGCCCCAGGTTGGGGGCGAAGGTGCGCCCCAAGTCGAGGGCGACGTCCGATCCATGAATGCTGGGCATGTTCCATATCTATCCTATTCACTGGATTGATGTGATGGTCCATCCCAGATTGGCGCCATGGAAACGACCACGACCAAGGCCATGATGAAGCTCGGGGCGGCAGGGCCCCAGGTGTTCCCGCTCGCCCTCGGGTGCATGGGCATGGGGAAGGACAGCTTGTACGGCGGCGGGGACGAGGCGGAGGGGATCGCCACCATCCACGCCGCGCTCGACGCCGGTGTGAACCTGATCGACACGGGCGACTTCTATTCGATGGGCAAGAACGAGCTCCTCGTCGGCAAGGCGCTGGCCGGCCACCGCCGGGAGCGCGCGCTGCTCAGCGTGAAGTTCGGGGGGCTGCGCGGCCCCGACGGGGCGTTCATTGGCGTCGACAACCGCCCCGTCGCGACGAAGGCCTTCCTGGCCTACAGCCTCGCGCGCCTGGGCGTCGACCACATCGACATCTACCGGCCGGCGCGCCTCGATCCCGCGGTGCCGATCGAGGACACCATCGGCGCGATCGCCGACCTGGTTAAGGCTGGCTACGTCCGCTACATCGGCCTGTCGGAGGTCGGCGTCGACACGATCCGACGAGCGGCCGCGGTGCACCCGATCTGCGACCTGCAGATCGAGTACTCGCTGGTCAGCCGCTCGCCCGAGCGCGCGATCTTCCCGGAGCTCGCCGCGCGCGGCATCGCGACCACCGCGTACGGGGTGCTCTCGCGCGGCCTCCTCACCGGCAGTCGACCCACTGGAGCCAGCGACTATCGCGCTCACCTTCCCCGCTTCACCGGCGAGAACGGCGACAGGAACCGGGCCCTCGCCGAGGCGCTGGCGCGGCTGGCCGCGAAGCGCGGGGGCAAGCCGGCCCAGCTCGCCATCGCCTGGGTGCGCGCCAAGGCGGCCGCTCAGGGCGTCACGATCGTCCCGACCCTGGGAGCGCGCACCCGAGCCCAGCTCGCGGACGCGCTGGCCGGCCTCGACGTCGCCCTCGACGCCGACGAAGTGGCCACGCTCGAGGCCGCCGTCCCTGCCAGCGGAGTCGCGGGTCCCCGCTACGCCGCCCCGCTGATGGCCACTCTGGACAGCGAGAGGTAGCGCGCCCCGCTTCCCGCGGAGCGCCCGCGAGTCTTCCGCGCTCCCCCGTTCACCTGGAATCCGGTGGGCCGGGCTCGTTCGAGGTCCGGTCCTCGGTGTCGGGGTGATCGGCGAGCGCGAAGTGCCAGCCGAGCTGACGGGACAGCTCGCGCAGCATGATGTGGCCGCGGACGCTGCCGCCCTTGTCGTTGAGGCGGGGGCTGGCCACCGCAACGCCGGCGCGCCCCGGCGCCACCGCGACGATCACACCGCTCACGCCGCTCTTGGCGGGCATGCCGGTGGCGACCAGGTAGTTGCCCGATTCGTTGTACATCCCGCACGTCGCCATGATCGCCACGGTGATGGCGACGGTGCGCTTCGACAGGACGCGATCGCGGCCCCCGGGGACGACTCCGCCGTTGGCGAGGAGGGCCGGCAGACGGCACGCCTCGGCGATGCCCCCGGTCAGCGCGCAGAGTGAGAAGTAGACGTGCAGGGTCTCGTCGACGGAGCCGGTCAGGATGCCGTTGTGCTTGAGAAAGTACGCGATGGCCCGGTTCCGATCGGCGGTGGCGCGCTCGGATTCGCGCACCGCTTCGTCGATCGGCAGCCGCGTCCCGTACAGGCGCTCGGCCCAGCGGTGGATCCACTCGATGCGCCGCTCGACGCTGCCCACGAGCTGTCCGCACAGCGCGATGGCCCCGGCGTTGACGAGCGGGTTGGGCGGCAGGGGCCCGTGGGTCTCGA
>Ga0105238_10001690_pt1 | contig 22208 bp, 22 predicted proteins | sample KBSC34metaG_FD_81526 | JGI IMG/M metagenome (GOLD analysis project Ga0105238, IMG submission 81526) | Corn rhizosphere microbial communities from Kellogg Biological Station, Michigan, USA - KBS C3-4 metaG | ecosystem: Host-associated > Plants > Roots > Rhizosphere > Soil | place: Michigan, USA...
CCGCTGCTGGCGTCCGCGCCGGCGCAACGGCTGTTCAAGGCCCGCGTGGCGCGTGGCCCCGCCGGCCCCGACGCCAGCCAGCGCGCCGCCGGTGCCAGTTACCTCTGGGCGGAGGCACGCGACGACGCCGGCCACCTGGTCCAGCTGCGCCTGCGGACCCCCGAGGCGTACCAGCTGACCAGCTGGACCGCGCTCGAGATCGCCGAGCGCGCCCTTCGCGGCGAGCTGCCCGTCGGCTTCCAGACCCCCTCCCGCGCCTGTGGCCGGGACTTCGTGCTCGGCTTTCCGGGCGTGACGCTCACGGAAGGGAGTTGATCGCGCTCAACCTTTGCGGGCCGCCTCGATCTTGGCGACGTCGATCTTCTTCATCGTCATCATGGCGGCGAACGCGCGCTTGGCCTGCGCGCCCCCGGCGGCCAGCGCCTCGGTCAGCACCCGCGGCGTGATCTGCCACGACACTCCCCAGCGATCCTTGCACCACCCGCAGTCGCTCTCCTGGCCGCCGTTGCCCACGATGGCGTTCCAGTAGCGGTCGGTCTCTTCCTGACTGTCCGTGGCGATCTGGAACGAGAACGCCTCGCTCTGCTTGAAGAACGAGCCGCCGTTCAGGCCCAGGCAAGGAATGCCCAGGACCGTGAACTCCACCGTCAATGGGTCGCCCTCCTTGCCACCCGGAAAGTCTCCCGGCGCCTTGTGAATGGTACCCACCTTGCTGTCCGGGAACGTGGCCGCGTAAAACCGCGCCGCTTCTTGCGCGTCCTTGTCGAACCAGAGGCAGATGGTGTTCTTCGCTGTCATGTCGCGTCCTCCTTGGTTTCGGTCGGCCCGAAGCCGACGGAGTTTACGTGGGTGACAAGGTAAGACGTCTCGTCCCGCCGGTAAGGGCGCCCCGAAGACTCTCGCAGGCAGGAGAGGGTGGCGCGAGTGCCGGTCACTTCGGCAGCGCGCTCACTTCGGCTGCCACAGCTCGATCCGGTTCCCCTCGGGATCGAGCAGCCAGCCGAACAGGCCGTACTCGCTGTCGTCGATCCGGTCGTCGACGGCGACCCCCGCGTCACGGAGCTGCGCCATCATGGCGCGCAGGTCGCCCACCCGGAAGTTGATCATGAACGGCTTCTCGGACGGGGCGAAGTGCTGCGTGTCCTGCGCGAAGGGTGTCCACAAGGTTTGCCCATCGCCGCTGAACATCGCTCCGCCGTAAGACTCCTCGACGGGCAGCCCCAGGTGTTTTGCGTACCAGGCGCCCAGCGCCTTCGGATCCTTCGCCTTGAAGAAGACCCCACCGATGCCCAGCACGCGTTCCATGGGGCGGAATATATACGCACCCGCCCGGGTGGATCAGCCGGGGTCAGAACGTCCAGCGGTGGCCGCGGTACGAGTAGACGTACCAGCGGCTCGGGTCGGCCCAGCTCATGTCTATCGTCGCGCCGAAGACCAGCGCGTCGACGGCGAGGGTGCCGTCGGCCGCGACATGAGTGGTGAGCTCCTTGACCACCGCGGGGTTGGTGGCGCTACCGCCCGGCTGGATGAAGATGTTGCCCGTCGCAGGCAGCTGGTAGGTGTCGGAGACGAAGTAGGACGACTCGCGCTTCGTCAGGGCGTACTGCCCCACCTGACGGATGGTCATGGCCGCCTCGTCGATGCGGTAGATGACGGCCCGGGAGTAGCTGGCGTAGGTGGGGCCGAAGTGACGACTGACGCCGTTGTCGAACAGCATCACGTCGCCATTGCGCAGCAGCGTCGGCGAGTGCTGGCCGAAGGGCCAGTCGAACTCCGGCGCCGCAGGATCTCCGGCGGCGGCGTCGCCCGCCTGCACGGCGTCGCCGTAAGGGGTCCCGGCGGCGTTCACCGCGGTGAGCAGCTTCGGAAGCTGCGGTGCGTTCCACCCCTTGTGCGGCGCCAGCAGCCAGACGAGGGTTCCGTCTCGGTGTATTTTCGCCACGCCCTGGTGGCGGCCCGACACGATGATCGATTCGTCGGCCGCGGAGTAGGCGAGCCCGTTGTCGTGAAGCCAGTCTCCGGCGCCGGGGGCCCACTGCTCCGGATCGACGAAGGTCGTGCGGGTGGGATCGAAGACCTGGGCTAGGTCCCACTCCTCGAGGAGAGCGCCGCTGTCGCCGTCCAGTTCGAGGATGCGGTCCTGGACGGTGGCGGCGCCGTTCCTGGACGCGAGGACCAGCAGGTTCCCGAAGTACGCGCTGGCCGTGCCATCCGAGACGCCCTCGCAGTTGTCCTGGCTGCCGATCTGCAACAGCTCGTGGTTCAGCGTGTGGTCCACCAGCTTCGCGGTTCGAATGGTACGCCCCAGCTTCGTGGCCTCGACGAGCGTATCGAGCGAACCGGTGAGAAAATTGCCGGCGATCGAACGCCTCAAGGTGAACGTCTCGCCCTTCGGCAGATCGTCGAACCGCAGCGCCCAGCGGATGTCCCCGCGCTCGTCGAAGGCGATGTACCGGGTCCAGTCGACGAAGACGATGGGGGGCGCGGGGTTGGGCTCGACGTTCAGCTCGGCCACCGTCCACCCTGGTTCCATCTGCGTGGGCGTCGCCGTATTCACGGTGATGGCGGGCACCCAGGTGTCCTCGTCCGGCTTCGCGAGCGGCGTCTCGATGGGCAGGGTCAGGTCGATGGGCTCGTGGTGGGTCCGGCCGACGTGGATCCGGACCTCGTTCTTGCGGTCTGCATACAGTCCGTAGACAGGTACGTGGTAACCCGGCTGAGGGAAGGCGAGGTCGGACGTGTCCAGGTTGTCGACGAGCTCCGCGTCCGCCGGAAGATAGGTCTTCGCGAAGTCCGAGCCGCCGTCCTGCCCGGCCACCACCACGTCGAGCTTCTCCACGTCGCTGGCCTCGACGCCCCGCAAGTTGACGACCGCGGCCAGCGGGTTCGTGCCGTAAGGGTTCACCAGCGCGTCGTAACCGCTGGCGCCGCCGGTGGCGGTGGCGCCGCCAGTGCCAGGCGTCCCGGCGGTACCACCGGTTGCGGCGGCGCCGCCGGTCCCTGGCAGCCCGTTGCCGCCGCCTGTCGCCGCCACGCTGCCGCCGCTACCCGGCATGCCGCCGCTGCCGGCAACGCCAGCGGGGCCGCCCGAGCCGGAGCCACATCCGAGCGCCACGACCGCCGCCAGCAGCGCCGCCGGGAGCCGTCCAGCTCTCTGCCGGTCGCCACCGCTGGTCCGAGGGAGGTCCAGATATGCCATGGGATCATGCCTCCACAAGGGCGCGCCCTCGACGGCGCGCTTAACGCTACCCCAAGGTCAGGTGACCATTCAACCGACGCCGCCGCCTCCTGGGACCCGAGCGCCACTCGACGACGACGTGCGCGCGGCAGTCAGAACTGAGGTGGATGCGCGGCAGCACCGAGGGGGCCGTGCGCGTCCCCGGGCTCCTCTGCACGCCCAGGCCCACCCCCAGGTCGAGGCCGGGCTGCACCCGATAGCGCAGTTCCACGCCCGACTCGACGGCACGCTCCGCACAGGAGGGGCGGTCGCAGACCGCCTCGCTCCACGCGCGAAGGTACACCCCGAGCGTCAAGCGATGACCGAGGGGAGTGTGCAGGTACATCTCGCCGCCCCAGTCGTCGCCGAACGGAACGCGCAGGGTGTCGAGGAACAGATGGCCAGTCGAACTACTCGACGAAAGTGATCTTCCATTCGCGCGGCTCGCCCTCGACCATCACCTCGACGGTGTCGCCCACGCGCTTGCCCAGCACCGCCCGTCCGATGGGCGAAACCGGCGTAACGACGGAGAGGAACCCGTCCCCGTCCGGACCGGTCAGCTCCACGCCCGCGCCGGCCGGCGCCAGGAAGAACGTCCGTCCCTGGAAGCCCTGGCCGCTCTCGTTCTCCATCTCGACCTCGACGATGGCGCCCACCGCGACCGGGCCGCGCGAGCCCAGGCGCGCCGGCCGGAACGTCTCCAGCACGGACAGCTCGGTCAGCGCGCGAGCGGCGCGCTCCTTCTGGCCCCGCGCCAGCCCCGAATATTCCTGTGACACGCGCGCGTTCTCCCGCTTCTCCGAGGCGGTGGCGCCGTCGCGCGCCTCTTCTTCGGCGGCCTGGCTCGCCTTGCGCGCCACCTGCGCCGAGGCGCGGACACGCTCCGTGAGCTGGGAGACGAGGAACTGTTTGTCCATCACGCGAGCGTAGATGGCGTCGACGGACCTGACAACATTTGCGTCGAACTGGGATACCTTGACGACATGCGAGCGCAGCCTCTCATCGTGGTTAGAGACGTCGAGGCTTCGAGCCGTTTCTACCGGCGGCTGCTGGGGTGCACCCTGGGCGGCGATGGTCGCGGTCACCACCGGCGATGGACCACGGGAGTACGAGCGCCTGTACGATCCGAAGCTGCACCATTCGCAGTGGGGAGCGGACGGGCTGATTCTGCAGCTGCACGCCTGGGAAGCCGACCATCATCACGCGCACCTGGGCCATCCCGACCAGCCGGTCGGCAACGGCGTGATGCTGTGGTTCGAGCTCGACGACTTCGACGACGCCGTCCGGCGCGCCCGCGAGCTGCAGGCGCGCGTCGTTCTCGACCTGCACTACAACCCGAACGCCCAGCACCGCGAGCTGTGGCTCGCCGACCCGGATGGATACACGGTCGTTCTCGCTTCACCGGACGGCGAGGACCCACCGGCGCCGTAGGGTCGTCAGGATGGGACGAAGGCGGCGCCGGCCGAGGTGCAGCGGCATCTTTTTTGGACCACTTCGTCGGTCCGGAACTGCTGTAGGGCAGCATGAGATGTAGACGCCTGCCGATGGGAATCGTGGTTGCCGGAGTTGCGATGCTGATCGGCGGCGGTTGCGGAAAGTCCGACGGCAAAGTCTCCGGCTCGGGGGGAAGCGGCGGTCCGGACGGCAGCGGGGGAAGCGCGTCGGGGGGCAGCGACGGAGGAACAGCCCCGGCTGGAAGCGGCGGGACGCGAGGCAGCGGCGGTATCGCCGCCTCCGGCGGGACCACGGCGTCCGGCGGAAAGGCGGGCGAGGCGTCGGGGAGCGGCGGGACGGTGGGCACGGGCGGGCAATCCGGGCGGGGAACGGGGGGCGCCACGGTGACCGGGGGCACGACGGGGACGGGCGGCGCCGCGGGGACGGGCGGGCTGGCGGGAACCAGCACCGGAGGAGGATCCCAGTCGGGCGGCGCGAAAGGGACGGGCGGGCAGTCGGCAACCGGCACCGGCGGCGGTACGGCCAAAGGTGGCGCCATGGGGACCGGAGGGCTGGGCGGGGCGGGAGGCCACCGCTCGATCTCGTTCGGCACTTACCTCGATGCCCAGTCGGTCATGTCCGCGGCTCAGCAGCTGGCGAAGACGCTGGCCAGTCCGAGCTCGTCGCAGTGGCAGGCGAAGGGTGATCAGCACCGGAAGTATCACTTCGCGGCGGCCAACGCCGACGAGCCGTACCGGCTGTACGTTCCGACGAACTGGGACGGCAAGACGAGCTTGCCGCTGGCGATGTTCCTTCATGGCTCGGGCGCCGACGAGAGCACCTACGTCGATCAGAACAACAAGCAGCTGCTGACGCTGGCCCAGCAGCACGGCTATCTGCTGGTCGCGCCCCTGGGTGACAAGGGCGCGTACGGAAACTTCCTCAGGCTGTCGTCGCCCTTCGGCATGCCCGATGAAGCGGCGAAGCTGATGGCCATGGTCACCACGGACAGCGAGCTGACCAACGAGCTGAGCGAACAGGACGTCATCAATGTCCTCGAGCTGGTGCTGGCCGAGTATCCGATCGATCGGGGCGCCATGTTCGTCTTCGGGCACTCGATGGGAAGCGGCGGCGCCTGGTACATCGGCGGCAAGTACGCGACCTACTGGACCGGGATGGCGCCCATGTCCGGACCATTCGTGCAGGAGATGGTCTATCCCTGGGACGACCTCCGCAAGACGCCGATCTTCGTGACCGAGGGGACGCAGGCTCCCTCCGTGGATGGAAGCCACGTGCTGCGCGACTGGTTGAAGACGAACGGTTTCATGTCGACCTACGAGGAGGTCAACGCGGACCACGGCGGGATGATCCCGCTGGTGCTGCCCGACATCTACGACTTCTTCGATCGCTCGCGAACCAGGTGAGCGCGACGGGGCGGCCGCCGCGGTGCGAGGCCGGCCCGCTGTCGTCGGACAAAAAAATAATGACAATTTTCCTGGCCGCCCGACAGTTCGCGGGATAGGTGCCGCCGCGGCGTACGCGGCATGGACGCTCGCCGGGAGGGCCGATGATCTTTCGAGTTCGAGATTTCTCGTCGACGACGCGAGCCATCGGGTGCGCGGTGCTCATCCTCACCGGCTGCGGTAGCAGCGGTGGCGGCAACACGGGCGGGCCGCCGGGCGGCTCGGGCGGCGCCAGCGCGATGGGTTCCGGAGGCACCAGCGCGACCGGTTCCGGTGGCGCCAGCGTGACCGGGTCCGGTGGCACGACCGCGGTGGGCTCCGGCGGCGCCAGCGCGGGGACAGGCGGCACCAGCGTCGGCTCGGGCGGCGCAAGCGTCACCGGTTCCGGCGGGGCGACGGGCACCGGCGGTCAGGCGGGACGGGCGAGCAGCGGGGGCGCCACCGGCAGCGGTGGGCACGTCGCCGGAACGGGCGGCGGCACGGCCGGAGCCGGCACCGGTGGGCGCACGGCTAGCGGGGGCCAGGCCGGACAGGCCCCGGGCAGCGGGGGCAGTCAGGGCGGCGGAACGACGGGAGCGGGCGGCGTCGTGGCGAGCAACTGCACCGGCAAGGCGTGGCCGACCGCCGATCCCAGCGTCGTGGGGCCGTTCGCGATCACCGCTGACAAGAACGTCGGTCCCCTGGCGGGATACACGCCCGATCCGATCTACGGAGACATGCAGCAGCGGTTCAACGTCTACCGGCCGAAGGACCTGACGACGGGTTACTGCCACCCCATCCTCGTCTGGGCGAATGGTCACGGGGACAACCCCGAACAGAACCCGCCGTTGTGTGTCGTCGACTCCGGCGCCAACAAGTGGTGCGGAACGTATCCGGTGCTGATCAACCAGCTCGCTTCGCACGGCTTCGTGGTGGTCGCCTCGCTGAGCACGACGACCTCGCGCGGCGACCCGCTGCCGACGATCGTCGGGTTGAACTGGCTGCTCGAGCAGGCGGAGGTCGCGACCAGCCCCTACTATCACCACCTCGATACGGCGCACATCGGCGCGCTCGGCCACTCGGAGGGCGGCCTTTCGACGTGCAAGGCGGCCGCGGATCCGCGCATCGTCGCCATCGGGACGGTGTCAGGGACGTCGATGCTCACCAGCCTGCACGGGCCGGCGCTGTTCATCTGCGGTGGAAAGGACACCGTCGTTTCGTGCGACAGCGTGATGGCGACTTACAGCGGCGTCACGGATCAACCGGCCATGTTCATGGACAACCTTGCCGCCGACCACGGTGGCTGGGAGTACCAGAACGGCGCCAAGGGCCCCGACATCTTCGCGCTGACCGCGTGGTTCAGGGTTCACCTGATGGGCGACACCGCTAACCGGAAGTACTTCTACGGCTCGGGCTGCACGTTGTGCACCGACAGCCGCGTGACGGTGATGAAGAACAGCCTCCTGGCCCCGTAGGCGGGGCGGTCCGGGAGCCGCGGCGCGCAGGGGGCCCGGCGGGCCGTTCTTTGGACGGCCTTGCCGTTTGCGGATATCACCCATGGGAGGATGCGTGGCGCGCTCTTGGCTCTGGCCGTCATCGTGGTGCTGGGCGCGGGGACGTCGGTGCTGGTGGCGTCGCGGCGCAACGCGGCCAGCGACGGGATGCGCGCGGAGCTGGCCGGCGACATCGAGCGGGGCGGGCTGGCGGGCCTGGCCCGCGCCCAGGCGCGCGCTCGCCATCTGCTGGTAGCCGATCCGGGCGATCTCGCGGCGGTGGCGGCCCTCGCTTTCACCAGCGCCGTCCTGGCGGTGGATTACGGGCTCGACACCGCGGGCGAGGTGCAGAAGCTGCTGGCCCGGAGCGCCGGGGCGTCGGGGGGAGGGGAGGGCGCGGTCGCGATGGTCGCGGCGTCCCGCTCGTTGCTGTTGCTGGCCGGTGGCGATCGAGATGGGGCGGCGCGCGCGGCCATCGCCGCCGCGAAGGTCTCGCCCGGCGCGCCTTATCCTCTTTATGCGCTCGGCCGCGCCCGGGCGCGCGCGGGCGATCTCGCGGGGGCGTCGCGCGCGCTGGAAGCGGCCCTGCTCGAGGCGCCCGGGTTCACGCTTGCCGAGGTGACGTGGGCCGAGGTGCAGCTGGACGGGGGCGACGCCCGGCCCGCCCGCGATGCGCTCGCGCGGGCGCTCGGCCGGGCGGGGGAGGATCCGCGGGCGACGCTGCTGCTGGGCGAGGCAGAGCGGGCGCTCGGCACGGGGGCATCGCTGGATGCGCGGGGGATCTGCGCCAAGCTGACGGCGGCGCGCAAGGACGACGCTCCGCGGTGGCCCCCCGCCGCGATTCGCGCCGGATGCGCGCTGGCGCAGGCCGCGCTGGACCGGAGCGCGGGCCGGCGAGGGGAGGCGCTGGTTCATGCGGAAGAAGCCGCGCGCCTGGCCCCGGCAGAGCCACGCCTTCTCGCCATGACGGCGCAACTTCTGGCCGAGCTGGGACCGGTCGACTGGGCGGCCGGCTTGCTGGAACGGGCGCGCCGCCTGGCTGCCCCGGAGGCGCCGGCCCTCACCTGGGCAGGCGTTGCGGTGGAGCTGGGGCGGGGCAGGACGCCGGTGCTACCCGTCGGCGCTGGCCCGGCGGACCCCGAGACGCATCTCTTGATCGCCCGCGCCGCGCTCTCGGCCGGGGGCGTCGGCGCGCTGCGCGCGGCGTTGAAGTCGCTCGACGACAGCGCCATGAACCACGACGCCGACCTGCGCCTGCTGGCCCAGCTCTTCGCCGCCGACTCGCCCCCCGCCTCAACCACCCCCCAAGCCAAAAAGCCAACCGCCCCCGCCGAACAGCCCACCCAGGTTACGAATCCGGCCCAGATTACGGAACGGCCGACCCAGGTTACGGATCGGCCCCAGGTTACGGATCGTCCCACCCAGGTTGCGGATCCGTGGCGCGCCTACCTGGACGGCCTGCGTGCGGAGCTGGCGGGCGAGCTTCCGGACGCGGCTGGCCACTTCGGGCGGGCGCTGTCGGGCCACGGCGACGCGTGCCGCGCCGCAGGGGAGTATCTGGCGACGCTGCGGCTCCTCAAGCGGCCGCCCGATGCGGCTTCTTCCGGGGCCATGACGGTGCTGCGCGCGGAAAACGCCGGCTGCGTGAACGTTCACTGACGGGCCGGTTGGGTGCCGGTCGGGCCCCGGTGCTAACGCGGGTCCGGAGTGTCCAGGTCGACGGCGGCCTCCTCGGCGGGCTCGGCGTCCTCGGGGGTGCTGTCGTGCCGCGGAGCGTGCTCGGCGCCGTCGGCGTCGCGTCGGTTCTCGCCGTAGTCGATCCAGCGCATCCGCTCGTCACGCACGTCGACGTGGATGAATCCGGAGACCGGGTAATACCCCAACCCCTTCACGCCCATCGACTCGGCGAGATCGCGCGCCATGAGGGGCGTCATGCCCGGGATGCGGATGTCCGCCGCCATGCCGCGCGTGTGATACGAGAGCTTGGCCATCGAGTACATGGGGGCGCGGAAACCCGACACCAGCAGGATCTTCTGGTGGGTGCGGGCGCTGATCCGGTACAGCAGGTCGATGAGGCGTGGATCGACGGGTGACTCGGCGCCCGTGTGCTGGCAACGCATCAAGTGCCGCAGGCGGCGGTAGGACTCCGCGTCCAGCTCGCCGGTGGAGCGGTTCAGCCGTACCTCCATCTCCTCGCTGGTGTTCACGGACTGCAGGGTGAAAGCGACCTCGTCCACCGAGGGAAGGCGAACCATCCCGGCCTCCGCGGGACGATCCTGGCTGGCGTGCGCCGTGCGCAGCGCCACGCTGTCGGCGGCCCGGATCATCGCGCGCAGGCGGCGCTCGAGGCCCGAGCGGGCGTCGCTGATCTTCCAGGAGCCGCACGCCAGCAGGACGGTAGCGACCACCAAGAACGCCGCCGCAATCGAGACGACGACCGGAAGCGCGTGCGGCAAGGAGATGGTTCGCATGGGCCGCGTCGGGTCGCCGGCGATCAAGATGCGTAACCTGGGACGGGGCGCCTTGCTCTTCTGCTTGCGGATCGGGGGCAGACTGCCGAGCGCGTTCGCGGCTTCGGTCGTGCCCTGGCGGCGGGGATCGATGGCTGCTCGCGGGGCCCCGGCGCGGGACGCCTTCGGGGTCGTCGGTGCGCGCGGATGCCGCTCGGCCATGGTCAGGCGGCCGAGCTGAGTTCGGCGGGACGGGGCGCCACCTCGCCGAATTCCTCTTCCACGGTGGCGGGGACCGACCCCTTCATGTGGCTCGTGCCGCGGAAGACGCCGCCGGTCTCGATGCGGATGCTCTTCGCGTCGATGTCCCCTTCGACCTTTCCGGTCGCCAGGATCTCGAGGTGGCCCGTGCAGGAGATGTTGCCGATGATCTTGCCGGCGACGACTATCTCGGCGCCGGTCACGTTGCCGCGCACGGCCCCGGTCTCGCCGATGACGATGGTCGAGCGTGACTCGACCGCGCCTTCCACCCAGCCGTCGATGCGGAACGCGCCGTCGGCGCTCAGGTTGCCGCGCACCAGACTGGTCGGGCCCATGACGTTCTCGATCTGGTCCCGCCTGGCATTTCCTTTATCGGGCTTGGATCGCCATCCCATGGATCCCTCCGTCTTCAGAGCGCCTGCCGGCCAGTGTCCAACGCCCCCTCGATCGGCCGTTTCAGCACTGAACTGAAGCCCGGAACCGCACCGAGGTTGATTTTCTCCCGCCCCGAGAACTGCACCCCGTTGGGACCGCACCGAGGTCGATCCCGGGCAGGAACCTTACCGTGGCCCGGGACCTGCGCACCGAGGTTGCGTTCATGCGCACCTGGCGCTGCGGTTGACCGAAAAGGGGGGATGTCGATGCCGCGTCGGATCGTTCCGGGTCAGGTGTACATGGTCACTCGTCGCTGTACGCAGCGGCAGTTTCTGCTTCGGCCGGATCGCGAGACGACGAACGCGTTCATCTACTGTTTAGCGCTCGCGGCACAGCGGACCGAGATGCGCGTGCTCGCGTTCCTCGCCCATTCCAACCACCATCACACCCTGGTGGTGGACACGCAGGGGCGAATGCCAGAGTTCTTGGAGTTGTTCCACAAGCTCGTGGCCAAACACCAGAACGCGCTGCGGTGCCGCTGGGAGAACTTCTGGGCGTCCGAGACGACGTCGGTGGTCGAGTTGGTGGGGACCGACGACATCCTGGCGAAGATGACCTACGCGCTGACGAATCCCGTGAAGGACGGACTGATCGACCGGGCGGATCAGTGGCCCGGGGCGTCGTCACTTTTCGCGAACATGGACAACCGTCCCGTTTCTGCGCGCCGGCCCTTGCGTTACTTCCGGCCTGACGGCGATTTACCCGAATCGATCACTCTACCTGTCGAACGGCCGCCTGGGTTCGATCATATGGGGGCCGCCGAGTGGCGGACTCTGCTGGGAGAGCGGATTCGCGCCGTCGAGACCGCTGCTCGCGACGAGCGACGGATGGAGGGGCGTAGCATCCTGGGCCGAGCACAGGTCCTCAGGCAGCGCCCGAGCGACCGACCACAATCCACCGAGACGCGACGACAAACGAGCCCGCGGGTGGCGAGCATCAACAAGTGGGCCCGCATCGAGGCAATCCAGAGGAACAAAGCCTTCCTGGACGCCTATCGTGTCGCGCGCGATCTCTGGACGTCTGGCGTCGCGGCGATCTTTCCCGCGGGAACGTACTGGCTCCGCAAGTTCGCAGGAGTCCCAGTCGAAGCCCTTGATCGCACCCTGCTACCAGCAGCGACGACGGCGTGAGCTCGCCGGCTCCCCTCGAGAAACCGCCCTCGGCGCCGCTCGCTTCGAGAATCGTCGCTCGCTGAACGTCACAGGGCAGCGACCTGCGCCAGCAGGTCCCAGTTCCGACAGACGACACCCAGACCATGAGAATGGGTAAAGTTGAACTTGGGCAGCTGAAGCTCGTCGTAGAAGCGACCGACGTCGTCGGGGAACGAGATCGTGTCGTGCATCAAAATGACCCCGTCGCCTTTCACGAACCGGGCCCACAGCTCGAAGTCCCTCTTCACCGAGGCGTAGTCGTGGTCTCCGTCAATATGGAGGATGTCGATCTGCCGCCGCCACGACCGGGCCGCCGTCGAAAAGTCGGCGTGGATCAGTTCGAGGTTGCCCAGCCCTAGGTTGATGATCTCGGCCCGGACCTGCGCGTAGGTGTCTCGTTTCCCGGCGCAGTCATCGCCCTGGAACCAGTCGATTCCATACACCGTACCGATGTTAGGCAGCGCGAACGCAAACGCCGAATAACCGTAGTCGACACCCAGTTCGACCATGACGTCCGGTTTGAGGAACCGGACCAGCTTCACGGCGAACTCCTCGTGGCCCTTCCAGGCCGAAACGATGTGGTCGAGCCTGCGACAGACGGCTGGCGGCGCATTCCATGCTTCAGCCTGGGTCCGTGCTTCACAGAAGCCGCGCGCCGTCTGCGCCATGTCGCGCGCGCCGACCGCGGGCCAGAGGAAGCGCGCCTGCTGCTCATCGGGGGTGCGCATCTGTCGTTAAATTTCTATCCGAAGTCGACCGCTCAGTCGCCTTGTGGTCAATCTGGCAGCGGGGAGGGCGTCCATATCGGGAGCGGCGTCATCAGCGGATTCGACCAGCCGAGCGGCATCATCGGGGTGGGGCGCTCGAACTCGCACTCCTGGGAGGTGTGCTTCGGTAATGGGAGCGCGGCGCAGCCGGGTGAGAAGTTCCAGCGATATCGGGTCGCCCGGGTCGAAACGCCGTCGCGCGCGATCGTCGCGTTCGGCGACGTCCAGACGAAGTCGACGGTTTCGACCCAGCGGCTGCCGTCGGGCAGCTTTACACTTCGCACGACGTAATCGGTGACACCGTCCCTTTTTGCCGTCGGTAGATACGAGTCCTGGGGGATGTCGAGGCGGCCGTCCACGACGGTCGTGGCGAGATCTCCGTCAGCGTCGTAGGTGTAGGTCATCACGGCCCTCACCTCGGTAGCGTCATCGAGGTTGGTGACCACCCGGGAGGTCAGCTTGTCTCCCGTGTACGTCCAGTGATCCACCTCGCGCCTGCTCGGGACCACGGTGGGGTCGACCGTGGGGATGGCCCACGTAACCTCGGAGCAACGACCCTGCTCGTCGCGGGCGAAGCTCAGGGTGGCGCCTGCTGCGGGGAACACGTAGGTGGCCGCCTGAACCCGCCTCGCCCCGGTATCCGCCCGCCCCCCCTGACGCTGCCTGCGCGGCGCCACCTCCCATGTTACCGCCGGGAGCGCTCACGTTACCGCCGGGGGCGCCACCGCCCGACTGCCCCGCCGCGGAACCGCTGCCCATGCCACCCGAGCCGCTGATGCGACCACTGGCCCCGTTGCTGCTACACGCCGAAGCGACACTCGCGGTGATCGCCAGCGTCACCAAGACAGAAAAGTGGTATCGGTTCCAGCTGGCTGAACTCATCGGCCCCTCGGAGCGTGCAGTGGGTGTCCGAACAGCGCCGAAGTCACTCCGGTAAGGGCGCGGTCGTCGACGATGGCGCGGTAATTTGACGCATTTTGGATAATTGCATATTGCCGCTGCTCCTGTCGATTGCCGGAAAAGGAGGCAACAGATGATCACGCTCTACGCATTCAAGACAATCTTCGAGGGCGGAGTGGGCGAAACGAAGGACCTCCGCGCCCAGTGGGCGCTCGAAGAGACAGGCCTTCCCTATCGAGTCCACGCCCTGGACCAACTGGCCGGTGACCTGCAATCAGAGGCCTACAGCAAGATCAGTCCGTTCCACCAGGTCCCGGTCATCGACGACGACGGCTTCACCCTCTCCGAGTCGGGCGCGATCGTCCTCTACCTCGCCGAGAAAGCGGGAAAGCTCATCCCCGCTGACGTGCAGGGCCGCACCCGCGTCACTCAATGGTGCTTCGCCGCGGCTGCGACCATCGAATCCACGTTCATGTCGCTCGACGTGGTTGGCATCTTCGACCCCCATAACCAGAAGCTGGCCGGCGAGGTCCGCAAGCTCGCCCACAGATGGCTCGAGGACCTCGAGCGCCGCCTCGCCGAGCGCACCTGGATCGCGTGCTCCGACTTCACTGCCGCCGACATCATGATGGCCGGCGTCCTGCGCACCGTGCGCAAGACCGATCTCCTCGATCCCTTCCCCAGGACCAAGGCCTACCGCGACCGCTGCTTCGCTCGCCCCGCCTGGGAGGCCACGCTGAAGATGTACGCCGACCGCTTCGGCGTCGCCGTCGACGACATTCGCTGAGCCGACGCCGCCCGGGTCAGAAGGTGAAGGTCGTGCGATGACCGATGATTGCGCCGATGCCTGCGCCAATGAGCGCGGAAAAGGCCCCCACGCTCAGCCCGAGCATCAGGGGGCCGGCGCTACTGTCGCAGCCGGCTGACGGCGGACACGGATTGCCATCGCACGAAGAGCAGTTGATCCCCTGACTTGCCGTTCCCATCAGCAAGCCGGCAATGAAGCCCGGTATGAACCCGATCAGGGCTCCCTCGACGGCTCCCTTTCCGCGATTCGTGAAGGCAATGCTCCGCGTGCGTTCGAGGGGAAGCTGGCTCTCGAGTTCCTCGGCCGGCATTCGTAAGACCATGATCTCGCCGGAATCGCTGGGGAGCCGGGCGGTGCCTCGAAGCCCGGCGTCAGCTTCTCTGGCCGAGGTTGAGGTCGCGGCCGTGACCCTCACCTCTCGACCACCCACGGCCCGCGTCACCATCTCCCTGTCGACCGCGGTGACCGGTCGCTGCAAGGCGATGGTATTCGAGCAGCCAGCGCCGAAAATGAGCAAGCCGATCACCAATTCCGACAGAGTAGGCACCGTCCACGAGGTTACGCGATCGAAGGCTCTGCCATCTGGTCCTCGCTGCAGTCCTCGGCTCGTACACCCTGCTGACGTCCGAGGGCCTCGCCAAGCGGCGGCAACGCGCGCGCCATCGCCGCATCGGCCGACGGATCGATCTACGTGCTACGTGGGTGGCGACGGGACAGGCGTGATCGACTTCGACCTGCCACCGGCAGGTTCCTCTCCGCGGGGCAATTCGCCTTCGCCGACGATCTGGACGCCGGGCCGTCGATATTCGTCGCCGCAGGTGGCACCGACTTGGGCGGACTCCCCGGCGACTTCGACCCAGGCGCTGGCGTCGACCCGGCGCCCCCCGGGGTTACCTATCTGACGCTCTTTTCGAACCGAGCAGCTTCTCCATCCGAGCATTGGGGAGGGAAGCCTTCCCGATGATCGCGTTCTTGCGCTCGACGTCGCTGAAGCCGAAGCGTTCGAAGAAGGGCTCGGCCGTCAGGCTGACGTCCGCGAACAGCCGTGCCAGCCCGAGTTCGGCTGCGCGCGCGTGAAGCGCCTCCATCAGAAGACGTCCCACGCCGCGGCGGGCGTGTTTCCCCGAGACGAAGAAGTGGTCGATGTAGCCGCTCGGCTGCAGGTCGGCATAGCCGACGACGCGACCGTCCACCTCGGCCACGAGCGGTCGGAGCGCCTGCATCCTGGCCGTCCAGGCCTCCCAGTCGGGCCGATGGGGAGCCCACGCGTCCAGTTGCTCGCTGGCGTAGTCGTTGGCGGCGGTGACGTGGATCGCCGAGTAGAAGACCGCCTGCAGCGCGGGTTCGTCTCCGTCCTTGAAGGCGCGGACGATCTGCATCACACGATCTCCATCAGACGGGCGCGAGCTGGGTGGCCTTTTTTCGGGTCGACCCCATGTTTTCAACCTAACACCGTTCGGACGCCGTGACGCCGTCCGGCGGCAACACAAATATTGCCGTGATGAAATGCGCTCGAAACAGGTGAAGAGCCATGATGACCGTGTCAGTGGTAGGCCTGCCTTGGCCGGTCACCGGCTAGGGACGGGATAACTTAGACAACGACGGCGAAAGGGATAATCGTGAAGACGGGGAACAGCAGGGGACGTGGTGGAGGCGGATGGGCACTGGTGAAGGAACTTATCGAGCTTGCCAAGAGGACCGAGGTAGCGACCATCAGCCCGGCGCAGCGCGCACGGGTGCTGGGGTGGGCCCGCCGGCAAGTGGGCCTCGGACCGGATGACGAGTCGTCGGACAGGGGTGCGCAGCGGCGCACCGCGAGCCGCGAATCGCGTCCAAGGGTCGCAGGTCAGCCCGCGAAACGGGCGCGCGGTCGCCGACTGGCGGGCCGGCGCCAGCTAGCGGGCGCCAGCTAGCCCGCAGGATTCCGAGGGGACGGTCACGCCGTCGGAGACGCGATCCCCTTCGCGATGGAAGGGGAGGTCGCCGGCACGGGCGTGGCGATCGCCTTGGCCTCCTCGACACCGTTGAGGACGGTGGTGATGGCGAGCTTCAGCGTCTCGGCGGTGACCTGATCGGTGGGAATCTCCGCCTGCACGAAGAGATGCTCGTCGCGCAACGCCACCTTCGCGAGCGTCAGCGTCGCATTGAGGCGAAGGAGATCGAATGGCCGCGGGGTCTGTCCCCAGGCGAAGTCGCCGACCAGACAGGTGACGCCGGACGTGAACGGTCCCACGAAGAGCGTCAACACGGTCGTGCTCGGCTTCGTGATGGGGACATGCCAGAGGCTCTCGCCCGATTCAGCCCGGACATGGGTGTATTCCATTCCCAGGCCTTGGAGAGCGACCGCCATCAGGGCTTCTGCCGACATTTCTTTTTCCATGGTTTCGGCTGATCGACCGAACCTCGATATTCTTGAGAGGCGGACGGATATTCGCACCGAGGTTAGTTTTTCCGATCCAGTCGGCCCACACCACCGTCGAGCACGGATACCGGAATTCCTGGCGTCGTTCCCCGTGGTCGAGAGCGCTTGGCCGCGCACCAGGTTGGTCGCCTCACCCGCGCGAAAAATCAACCTCGGTAGGGACCTCGCGGCCGGTAGGGACCTCGCGGCATCTTTTCTGTCAACGATCGCGAGAGATTAGGCAGTCTGAGGGATGACCCTGATCTGTGTACCGGCTCACGCGCGACGCCCTGCGACATCCATCTTTCGGGACGCTGGGCGCAAGTCGCGGCGAAGGCTCGCGCTGGCGGTGTTCGCGCTCTGCGCGGTGCTTCTGCCGGCGGCCGGAGCGCGCGCCGACAACCCGATCGTACAGACCAACTACACGTCCGATCCGGCGCCCATGGTCTCGAACGGCCGGGTCTACTTGATCACGACCCACGACGAGAACTCGGCCGGCCAGCCGTGCAGCGCAGTCGCCGGTTACACGCTGTGCCAGTGGTACGCGTTTTCGTCCGCCGACATGGTGAACTGGACCGACCACGGTGTCATCGCCAGCTGGAAGTCGTTCAGCTGGGCGAGCACCGCCGCGTGGGCCCCCCAGGCCATCCCGCGCAACGGCAAGTTCTACATCTACGTTCCTCTCAGCAACACCTCCGGCGCGACGGTCATCGGGGTGGGCGTGTCCAACAGCCCGACGGGACCGTACACCGATGCCATCGGCAAGCCTCTCGTGACAGCCGGTTGCTCGGGCGGGTCGGGCGACATCGATCCCACCGTCTTCATCGACGACGACGACCAAGCGTATCTCTACTTCGGACGCAGCGTCCCCGGCTTCGTGAAGCTGAACACCGACATGACCTCGTACACCGGCGGCGTTCAGTGCCCCACGGTCAACTCGCAATCCTTCGGGCCCGCTCCCTCCGCGGGCGGCTTCCCCTCTCAGTACGAAGAGGGCCCGTGGATCATGAAGCACGGCACGAACTACTTCCTCGCCTACGCCGCCAACAACATCCCGGAAGACATCGCCTATTCCAAGGCCAGCTCACCCACCGGCCCCTTCACCTACGGGGGCACCATCATGAAGGCGATGGGAGCCAGCTTCACGAACCACACCGGCATCATCGACTTCAACGGCCACTCGTACTTTTTCTATCATAACGGCGCCCTGCAAAAGGGCGGCTCGGTCCCCTCGAACGGCGACGGCTACCACCGCTCGGTTTGCCTCGAGGAGTTCAAGTACAACTCCGACGGGTCCTTCCCGACGATCCCTCCGACGACGGCCGGCCCGCAGGCGATCGCCAACCTGAACCCGTTCCTGCAGACCGAGGCCGAGACCATCGCCTGGGAATCCGGCGTCCAGACCGAGGTGACCACCGATACCGGCGGCGGGATGGACGTCACCTCGATCAACAACGGCGACTACATCAAGGTGAAGAGCGTCGACTTCGGAGCCGGCGCGACCTCCTTCGACGCGCGCGTGGCTGCGAGCGCCAGCGGCGGCAGCATCGAACTGCACATCGAGAGCCTCACCGGAACGACCATCGGCACCTGCGCCGTGGCCTCGACCGGCGGCGCCCAGACCTGGGCGACGCAGACCTGCACCATCACCGGCACGACGGGCGTGCACGATCTCTTCCTGAAGTTCACCGGCTCCGGCAGCGGCAACCTCTTCACCTTCAACTGGTGGAAGTTCGGCGGCCCGGGCGCCAGCGGGGGCGGCGGCGGCGCCGGGGGATCGGGGACGACCGGTAGCGGTGGGGCAGGGGGCGCGAAGGGCTCGGGCGGGTCGGGCGCCGCCGGCGCTGGCTCCGGCGGAGCGTCCGCGACCGGCGGAGCCGGCTCTGGCGGTCGCGTCGGGACAGGCGGCACCGTCGGCGCAACCGGCGGGTCCACCGGCTCTGGTGGCAGCGGAACGACGGGCAGTGGTGGAGCCGTCGCGACGGGTGGGACGAAGGGCAGCGGCGGTACCACCTCCAGCGGCGGCACCCAGGGGAGCGGCGGCACGGTCGCCTCCGGCGGCGTGACCGGCAGCGGCGGGGCAGTGACCTCTGGAAGCGGCGGCGCGTCCGCAGGCGGCTCAGGCACGAGCGGAGACACGTCCGGCGGCTGCAGCTGCGAGATCGCCGACGGTCGAACCGGCGGAAGGTTCGGAGTCCTGGCGCTGCTGCTGGCGTCGCTCTGGACTAGGCGACGTCCGAGGCGGTCGGGCGGGGCGCGCTAGCGAAGCGGGCCTGAGCCTCCGCGCGTCGGCGCGTGGTCGTCCCAGTGTGCAGACGGGTGCGGATACGGGATCGGTCGTTCGTCCTGGCGCATGCCGCTGATGGGCCGCAATGCTCGTGCCACCTGACGCCTGGCGCATCCGAGTACGGTGCTGGCATCGCTCAGTCGCCGTCGCAGACGTCCAGACGCGCGGCGCTGGGGCGGTACGCGAACAGTCGGCCGGCGGCCTGGATGATGATGGTTTCGCTGGATGGGTCGGCCTGGAAGTCGCCGAGCCACTGGAAGGGGCCGGTTGCTTGCCGGCGTTCTCCCGTGGCCAGGTTGGCGACCATCAGCGGACGTGGACCCGACCCGGCCGGCGCATAGAACAGAAGATCTCCGGACCGAACGACATGGGCGGAGACGGACGGCCCGAGGGGGATGAACGGCGCCCCCGGTGCCAGCAAGGTGGCCCAATTGTGGGCGCCGGCGGAAACGGTGTCGGTCAGGAAAACCACGGGCGTGTCGACCTCCTCGATTGGTCCGAACTCGGTCACGCAGCTGGGCAGGGGGCGTTGCCACTGCGCGCCGCTCGCCAGATCGGTGACTTCCAGCCGCGCGAAGCAGGGAGACGGGTGGTCCGCGGTGACACCGGGCCGAAGAACGGTGACGGTCGAGCTCTGGCGCCACGGACTTCGCCAGGGCATGTTCTTCGGGACCGCCATGCCGAACAGCCGCTGACCGGTCAGCAGATCGAAGGTCGCGATCTCCGTCTCGGACCGCAGAGCGACGGCGCCGCCGACCAGCCACGCGCTTTCCGGGTGCAGGCCCGCGGTGGTCACAGAGATCCGCGAAGCGTGCGGGAGGTCGAGCGCCGGCCCGCGGGGAACTACCATCAAGGTCGCGTCGTCTGGGCCCGATGGCAGGACCGCGACCATCCGGTCGTCGCCGCCAAAGAGCGAGAACGGGCCGGGGCGGCGGGGAATCCACCCGATGGTTCGCTGGTGCACATCCCAGACCGAGATCCCCCCGCGGGCCGTGTCGTCGAACGTCGGAAGGGGCGCGCGCGCCAGGCCGCCGTCGCTCTTGTAGGTGCCCGGCGGCAACGCAATGCTGCCGCCGGCCAGGTCGTGGGCGACCGCACCGTCGCGCAGCAAGTCCCCGGGCTTCACGAACCAGAGGTCGTCGTCGACGCCGTCCCACGCCAGCACCTGCACGTCGCCGTCGACCGTCGCACTGCGCACGACCCGGCAGCTCCGGATGTCGATGGCACGAAACCGAGTGTCCACGGTGTTGCTGGTCGGCATCGAGCCGCCCGTCTTCCAGGAGTGCTCCGAGCCAGTCGTCTCTGCGCGCGACACGGCGAAGAAGATCGGCGACCCGGGCCGCACCAGAGGGGCATCGGGCGGCGACCAGGAATGAAGACCACAGCCGATCGCCCCGAGCGCGATGAGCGACAGCATCGAGCGCGCGCGATCGCGATGATCGATCCAATCGGCCATCCCGCGAGCCTATCACTCGGTCGACCTCCGGCATCCGAGCGTGAGTAGATGCGGTACCATTGCTTTGCAAATGAATGACCACGGCGATGACGAGCGCACCCACCGAGCTTTCGTCGCGCCGACCGTCGTGGCGGCCATCCTCCTGGCCTCCGTCCTGGGCGTAGCAACGTGTGGCAACTCCAGCTCCGCAGAATGCGCCGCGAAACTTCAAGCGTATGAATCGGCAGTCACGGCGGCAGCGCAGTGCGACCCGACCGCATCCATGCCCTGCACGGAGTATGGCTACCTTTGCGGTCCCGTCGGGGTAAGGCCGGATTCCACGACCTCCTTGACCTCCATGCTGTCCGACTACATGGCCGCCGGATGCACGCTTCCCTACCTTGGATGCCCGATTTCAACCAAGACCCCGCCGCCGTACACCTGTACCTCGGCATCCAGCGGCGTAAACGTGTGCTCCTCCAGTTGCGAAAACCTGCCCGCCGGCGGAACCTGCATCAGCCAATCGACGGGCTGCGCGACCCAGGTCCTCGATGCGTTCTGTGCCGGGCCATCCGTGGTGTGCTGCTCGTCTCAGTGAATCGTCGACTGTCGGTCCGCGCCCGCGGTGAAGCTCGATTCGTCGAGACTATGATCGGTGCAACCGTCATCCGAAGTCGAACGGTCACGAGAAGTCAGTCAGAAGGCAGGCGTGGGGCGCTCCATTTCGGGACCTCCAGGCTCGCCACCTCGGCTTCGAATCCGGAGCGCTTCTTCGTGATCACGATGCGCAGATCCGCGGAAGGGGTGCCGTGCAGAAAGGCTGGGTGGCGGCACGCCTCTGGCCGACCGGGGTCGGTGTTCTCTTCTGCGGGACAACCTGTGTAGCCGCTCGCGCTGAGCGACCAGTCGAATTGCCAGCGCCCCTGCCCCAGGGACCGCATGAACAGCAAGGCGTAGGCACGCCCAGCCGGCAACGGTGCCGGCGGATCGGCCGCCAAGCGGATCTCGATCTTCCCGACGCTTGGAAACACGCGATCGAGGGACACTGCGCAATTTTCACCGCGCGCGAACAGCGATCGGATCTCGTTGCCCTTTCCCGGGGGAACGATCAGGAGCGAAAAACCATCATCACCCACGACTCCCGGCAGTCTGCGGGGGTCGATCCATCCCAGCAGATCGCGCATTTCCTTGGCTAGTAGCCCCCCGATGGCGCAGCGGTCCTTGAAGGACATCGAGGCTACGATCGGGGCGGGGAGGGCGCCCGCGCTTGGTCCCTTCGGCGCAGCCGGCGACGACATCGCCAACGAGAGTGCGAAAACGATCAGGAAGTGAGGTGCCATCAATGACGGGGGAGCGGCACCGATCGAGGACCGCCCGCAGCGTTGCCGTGGGACTGTGTAGTCCCCTTACCAGGGTTGGGGTCTTCGTACGTGACAAGCGAAATGGGTCCGGCCGGCACGTCCAGTTCTCCTTGAGCGACCTGCGCGGTCGCGACTGTGTACGTCTTCGACGTCAGCTTCGCTCGGGACGAAACCCCATGCAACTGGCTGACTGAGCGAAGCGCCTCCAGCCGTGTGATGGCCAAGGGATCGCGGCTGAAGAATTCGAAGTACAGGGTCTGCGGTCCAGCGCGCCCGGCCAACTGGGCCAGGGTCGGCTGCCCAGGAACCAGATACTCGCGAAGAGAGTCCCACAAGGGAAGGACGCGCCTCAACGCTGATTCGAGG
>Ga0105238_10001692_pt1 | contig 22191 bp, 21 predicted proteins | sample KBSC34metaG_FD_81526 | JGI IMG/M metagenome (GOLD analysis project Ga0105238, IMG submission 81526) | Corn rhizosphere microbial communities from Kellogg Biological Station, Michigan, USA - KBS C3-4 metaG | ecosystem: Host-associated > Plants > Roots > Rhizosphere > Soil | place: Michigan, USA...
ACCCGGCCGACATGAAGCCGTGGGCGATCCAGCTGCAGCAGGAACGCTCGCACGACTATTTCAAGAGCCGTCCCGATTTCATGTGCCGTCCGAGCGGCATGGAAGCCGAAGCCTTCGAGCGCGAAAAACGCTTCCTGCAGACGCCGTCGATGATCGCGGTGCTCTACAACAACCAGACCTATCGCCAGATCTTTCTCGACGGCCGCCAGTTGGAGAAGGATCCCGCGCCGATGTGGCAGGGCTTTTCCGTCGGCCGCTTCGAAGGCGACACGCTGGTGGTCGAGAGCAACGGCTTCAACGACAGCACCTGGTTGAACAACGTCGGCCTGCCCCACACCGAGAAGCTGCACGTCACGGAGCGCTACCGCCGCCCGGACCTCGGGCACATGGAAGTGGACGTCACCTTCACCGATCCCGACGCCTACAACAAGCCGCTGCACTTCTCGTCCAGGATGCGGCTGGTCACGGACACCGAAATGCTCGAAGAAGTGTGCGAGGCCAAGCAGGAATTCTGGACCGGCAACGTCTCGGATATCCGGAAGTCGGCCGTGACGGTCTCCGAAGACGTGCTGAAGCAATACGTCGGCTATTACGAAGGCTACTGGCGGGCGAACCTGCGCAAGGTGACGGTGACGCTCGAAAACGGCACGCTGCACGTCACCGGCCTGCTGCTGCCTGGGACGGTCGAACTGATCCCCGAATCGAACGACGTGTTCACGACCACCGAAGGCGTGTCGTACAAGTTCGTGAAGGACGACAAGGGCAAGATCATCCGTACCGAAGAAATTCACCGCGGCGGCAACTACATCCTCAATCGCAAAGGCGAGGCTCCGCCTCGCTAACACTGTTTAATTGCCCGCCCTCCGGGCGGGCGGCAGGCCTGAAAGGCCTGCAGCTACGCCAGGAGCTCATTCATGACACGTCGTCTCAGTGCAGTCGTCGCGGCCGGGGCGCTCGTCGCGGCCGGCCTGGTAGCCGCGCTTCACGCGCAGGCGCCGGCGCCGACACCAGCCACCCAGCCGCCGCCCGCCTCGCAGAATCGCGCGCAGGCGCCCGAGCCGTGGCGCCGCAGCGGTCCGCGGCCGTGCGTGCGACCCGGCAGCGGCTTCTCGCAGTGCGCCTCGCCGTTGGGCGTGACGGCTGTGCGCGCAGGCCGGCTGTTCGACAGCCAGGCCGGCCGCATGCTGACGAACCAGGTGATCGTCATCACCGGCGAGCGGATCACGGCGGTGGGCCCGGAGTCGTCGGTGAAGATCCCCGCCGGCGCGCGTGTCATCGATCTGAGCCGCGCCACGGTGCTGCCCGGCCTGATCGACGCGCACACACACATGTTCAACGACCCGGTCATGGGCTGGTCGCCGGAGCGCAACACGCTGATGGCGGTGGCGAACATGCAGGCGGACCTCTACTCGGGGATCACTTCCGCGCGGGACATGGCGTCGCACAGCAACGGCTACGCGGACGTCGACATCCGCAACATGATCAACGATGGCGAGATCGATGGCCCGCGCTTCCAGGTGTCGGGTCGCGGCATCGTCTGGGGCGCGCAGCCGCCGAACGGCGCACCCAACCCGCGCGCCGCGATCGTCGTGCGGTCGCCCGAAGAAGGGCGCGCCGCGGTGCGGGAGCACGTCGAGAAGAACGTCGATCACATCAAGCTCTATCCCGGCGGTGCGTACTCATTTGGCCCCAACGGCGAACCCCAATTCCAGACGACGTACCCGCTTCCGGTGCTGCAGGCGATCATCGATGAGGCGCACAAGAACGGGAAGCGCACCGGCTGCCACGTGTTCGGCGGCGAAGGGCTGCAAAACGCCATCACGGCCCACTGCGACACCATCGAGCACGGTTACGGCCTGACGCAGCCGCAGCTCGATCAGATGGCCGCGGCCGGGATCGCCTACGACGTCACCTTCGCGCGCTACAGCTCGGGCTACATGGACGATAACGACGCGAAGAGCACGGGCGGCAAGTACCGCATCGTTCCGTACTTCGAACGCGCCATGCAGATGGCGGTCAAGACGCCGAAGCTGGCCGTCCTCTTCGGCACCGGCGTGGACGGCACGTTCTTCCCGCACGGCGAGAACGCCGTCGAATTCGAGAAGCTGGTCAAGGTCGGCGGCATGCCGACGGCCCGCGCGATCCAGGCGGGCACCATCGCGAACGCCACCATGATGGGATGGCAGAACGACATCGGCTCGGTCACCACCGGCAAGTTCGCGGACCTCGTCGCCGTGTCGGGCGATCCGGTCGCGGACATCACCGAGCTGCAGCGCGTGCGCTTCGTGATGAAGGGCGGCAAAGTGATTCGGTCCGAGCTCGGCACGGGGTCGTCGACCGGCACCCGCTGATGCGCACGGCCGGTCGGCTGGCGCTTTCGCTGTTCGTCTTGACACTGGGTCCCGCGGTTGCCGGGGCCCAGTGGCTTACCTATCCAACCCCGGGCATCCCGCGTCTGCTCAACGGCGCGCCGAATCTCAAGGCGCCCGCGCCGCGCACGCCCGACGGCAAGCCGGACTTCTCCGGCATGTGGTTCGCCAACACGCCGTCGAAGGATTTCTGCAAGGAGAAAGACTGCATCCAGGAAGAGCGCATGGCGCGCGAGCAGATCAACCTGGGCATCAAGCTGAAGGACGGCCTGCCCTACACCGAATGGTCCAAGGAGCAGATGAAGGCGCGGCGCGCCAACGGCGGCCGCGAAGATCCGCATGCCTTCTGCATGCCGCCCAACTTCCCGCGCGCGTGGACGCTGCCGCAACACAGCCGGATCGTGCAGACGCCGGGCATGATGGTGGTGCTGCACGAATTCAACGCAGCCTACCGCGAGGTCTACCTGGATGGCCGGCCGCTGCCGGTGAACCCCAATCCGACGTGGAACGGCTACTCCACCGGACATTGGGAGGGCGACACGCTAGTGATCGAAACCAACGGCATCCGCGACGACATGTGGCTCGACATTCAGGGCAGCCCGATCACGGAGTCGGGCCGCGTGACCGAGCGGCTGACGCGCCCGAGTTTCGGACTGATGCAGATCGAAATCGCGGTGAACGATCCGAAGGCCTACACGAAGCCGTGGTCGGTCACCATCGAGATGGCCGCGATCGTCGACACGCAGATGCTCGAGGAGATCTGTCTCGACAACGAAAAGGACTCGAAGCTGTTCAAATGAATCGCCACGTCTCGCGCGTCTCCGCGGCCGTCGGCCTCTGCCTTGCCCTCGTCCCGGCGGCTCACGCGCACCATTCCCAGTCGGAGTACGACTTGAAAGGCAAAGTCGAAGTCGAAGGCGAGATTACCAAGGTCGAATGGCGCAGCCCGCACGCGTGGATCTATGTGGACGTGGCCGGCGACAAGGGCGAGAAGGTGAACTGGGGCTTCGAGCTGCCCAGCCCCGTCACGTTGATGCGACGCGGATGGACGCGCGATTCGCTGAAACCGGGCGACCGCGTGAAGGTGACCGGTGCGCCCGCCAAGAACTTCCCCACCATCGCCATCGCCAACTTCATCCGGGATGGCAGCGGCAAGCCGCTCTTCACCGGCACCACGCAGGTGAGCGGCGCGGACGCCGACGCCAAACAGCCGTAGGGGCGGCCCTCACGCGGCCCGTTCAGCGGCGCGCGCAACCGAACGGCTACGGCTGCTTGCGAAAGACCATCGTCGCGTTCGAGACGTTCGGCGACTTCGATTCGCCCACGGCCAACGGCCCTTCGTAGCCGTGCTCCACTCGTAGCACGGCGACAACCGTCAGCTCGTTACCGGCGGGGTTGAGGCTCAGCGTCTCACGCACCGTGATCGGCGCATTGCGGATCTCATAGATGGTTTCAGTGACGAGCGCACCGCCCTCTCGCATCAGACGCGACGTGGCCTTGCCGGCCCCGAACGCATTCAGCGTGTCGCGGCCGTCGAATCGATACGTGATGACCGGCGGACGAGCGTCTTCTTGGCGGAGGGTCTCGATGCGCAACCATTCGGGCGACACGGTAATGACGCGCCGCTCAGTCGCGATCGAGGGGTTTCCGCCGGTATCGAGCTGCCAGGTGCCGGCCAGCCCCGTGTAATCCGTGGCTGCCGGTTGAGATGCCTGCGCGCCTACGACGTGCGAGGCCGCAACGACGACGACGACGAGACTGAAAAGTGCTGCGAATAGCTGTCGCATGCCACCCTCCGTTCATCACGCGCACTCCATGATGCGCCTGTGGGGCAGGCTCTGCAACCGAGACTCCGGGAGGATGGCAGGGCTAAGTGGGCGGTATCATCCGCGCCACGCCCGAGGGCGACTCTACCGATCAGCGCTTCTCCTGAGCGCGCGCGCCCTTCATGATGTTCTGCAGCGCGTAGTTGCCTTCGTGACAGGCGTATTCGAACATGCCGTAGCGGTCGTCACGCGTGAGGTCGTAGCGCATGGTGAACGGCGCCGTCCACGTCATCGGGTCGTTGATCGTGAGCGAGTAACTGAGAGAGGCCGGACCGGTGCGCGTGAAGCGCTCCGTGACCTTCAACGCATCGCTGGCGCCGGCGCCATTCATCCCGACGCCCATGCGATCGAGGAAGTTGGTCGTCTCCACCACCAGCGAATCGCCGTCCCAGTGGCCACGTGAATCACCGAGATAGCTGCGAATCGCAGAACGCGGGTGCGGCCGGCCGTCCAGCGGCACGACGCGCGACTCGTGGATCATCTCGTTGACGAAGATCACGTAGCCGGGCCCCTGCACGATCTCGTTGCCGTTGTTGTAGCCGCTCGGCAGCACCGAGCCGGTGAGCCCGCGGGTGATGCAGCGCTCGGTCAGATTGAAGTCGGTGTAAGACGCCGCCTGTCCACCCTCGCGGCCACGACGCTCGGCGAGACGCTTCTGCGCTGCGGGCGTGAGCGCCGGCAGGCGGCCGTTCGGCGGATCGACGATCAACGACGCCTGACGTTGCGCGTCGGACCGCTCGAACCAATGCTGCGGCGGCGACTGTCCCCCACCGACCACGCCGAACGGGATGCTCGGGTGCTCGATGTCGAAATCCGCCACGTCTTGATCCTTCTGGCGCGCCAGTTGCGACGCGCGCTCCGCGAACTCCGCGTCGCTCAGCGTGTCCCGCGTGCCGAGCGATTCAGCGCGCTGCAGCGGCACGCCGTTCATGCGAGTGCTCGGCCACTTTCCTTCGAGATCCGGATCACCCCACGCGGTGCGCGGCACGTGGTACGTGCCCTGTGCCTGAACCGCGAACACAAAGCCGAACGCGACGAGAACAGCAAGCATCGCGGCGTGAACTGGGCGCATCACTTCCTCTCCAATCGAGGTACTTTGCCAGAACTATAGTTCGCCTAGAATCACCACGCGCGAGGCGCACGACCGTCAAAGGCGGCATCCCTCGAAAGGGGTAGATCATGGTGACGAGGCGCAACACCCTTCAGCTGGCCGTTCTGTGCGTGGCCCTGAGCGCGACGCCGCTCGCCATTCGCGCCGTGCGCGCGGCGGATTCTCCAGCGTCAACGCTGGACGCGCTGGCGAGCAACGTCGAACGCGCCGAAGCGATCCGCGCCGTCAAAAACCTGCAGTACGCCTATTCACAATACGCGCAGTTCGGATTGTGGGCGGACCTCGGCGCGCTCTTCACGGAAGACGGCCAGGCCATCTACGGCACCGACGACATCAAAGGGCGCGCTGCGATCGCCCAGTACCATACGACGACGTTTGGCGGCGGCAAGCCAGGGCTGCCGGCCGGTGTGGTGAACGGTCATTTCGTCGACGTGCCGCTCGTGAACCTCTCGGTCGACGGCAACAGCGCCAAAGCTCGCTGGTACGGCTTCTCGATGATCGGCGGCGGCGCCACGGCGCGATGGGACAGCGGCACGTTCGAGAACGAGTACGTGAAGGACAAGGGCGTGTGGAAGATCTCGCGCCTGCACTACTACCCGCAGTTTGGCGGTCCCGTGGAGAAGGGCTGGGGCGCCTACACCAATCCGCTGCCGCGAGTTCCCTATCACTTCACGAGTGAAGATGAATCGGGCACGCCGATTCCTTTGCCCGTTGGTCCAGCGCCGAAGACGAGCGCCACGCTCGCCTCTCTCGAAGCCCGGATCGACGCACTCAACGCCGAAGATCAGGCGCGCAATCTCCAGAACGCCTACGGCTACTACATCGACCGCAAGATGTGGGACGACGTCACCGACCTGTTCACATCGGATGGCGTGCTCGACATCGCCGGCGTCGGGACCTACGAAGGAGCGGCCAATATCCGGCGCGCGCTCGAACGCGATGGTCCCGCCGGTCTCAAGCAAGGGCAACTCAACGATCATCCGATGTTCGACACGTTGATCGAGGTCACGCCCGGGAACGCTGAGGCGCGCGTGCGGGGCCTGGACCTCGGCATGCTCGGCGATTTCAGCGCCGGCAGGTCGCAGTGGTCGATCAGCGTCTTCACCAACCGCTTCGTGAAGCAGGACGGCGTCTGGAAGATCCGCGAGATGCGGGTGTTTCCGCTGGTCACGACCGCCGGATACTCGCAGCCGTGGACCGCGGACACGGGCCGGACGGCTCCAGCATTCCTGACCCACCCCGTCACTGGGCAGCGCCCGTCCGCCTCGGCGCCTACGACTGCGTCGAGTCTCGCAGAGCTCGAACGGAAGCTCGCCGTCTCCACGGCTTACGACGGAGCCGTGAACATCACCAGCGCCTACACCCACTACATCGACGACAGCCAGTGGACCAGCATGGGCGCCATCTTCGCCGAGCACGGCAACAAGCACGTACCGTTCAACGGCTACTACATCGGCCCTGAGCGCATCGCGCACCGGCCGGGCGCGCAGGTGGCACCGAATGGCAACAGGCCCGGCGGCGGCGGCTGGCACTGGCTGATGCAGCCGGTTATCACCGTGGCGTCGGACGGACGCTCGGCCAAGATGCGGACACGGCTGTTTCATCCGGCCGTCGGGTTCAATGTGGGCGGCGGGATCGAAGGCGGGATGTATCCCAACAACCAGGCCGTCCTCGAAAAGGGCGCGTGGAAGCTGTGGAGCCTGACGATCGACGAGCCCTATTTCTCGGCCGCGTGGCCCAACGGCTGGGGGAGCGCGATGCCCGTCCGTCAGCCTCCGGCGGCGAGACCAGCGGCAACGACCACGGCGGCGCTGCCGACAATTCCGGGCAGCGTAATCTATCCACCCAACGTGGCGCAGGGGCTGATCGGCAAGCGCATGGACGGCTTCGCCGGCGGCGTCGGCGAAACCATCCGGTGGCCCGGCATCCTCAACATGTGGTTCCACTACAAGAACCCGGTGAGTGGACGGGTACCGGAACACTACTGGCCGAACTGCGGCGTGTGTGAATTCGCGCCCTATCTCAGCATGGACAAGTACGGGTATCTGCTGCCGCCATCCTGACGTCATGCGCGCCCGCGTCGCCTTCGTCGTGCTGTGCCTCGGAGCGCTGACCGTCGCCGCGGCCGCGCCGCGAGCGGCGGACGATGGGATTGCGGGCTTCTATCGACTGCGGGCTACCGATGGTCGCGGCTACCTGGCGTACGACGCCGCCGGCTACATGAGCATGACCACACAGGACGCGTCAGGACACTACGCGGCCTACTTCGGCACCTTTGCCGTAGACCACGCCGCGGCCACCATCACACACCAACTCTTTGGCGCGCTCGAACCGCGGTTCACGGCGACCACTCTCGAGCAGCGGTTCACCCTCTCTGGCAATCGGCTGACGTTGCGCGATCAGACGTGGGAGCGTGTGCCGGAACCGGCGACCCTCACCCCGGCGCACCAGCAGCTGGTCGGCTTCTGGAAGCTGATCTCCACCGAGCGGCGCACGACGAAAGGCGAACTGGCGAGGGCCTACCCTGGATGGACGGGCTTCATCGTCTACGCGCCGTCGGGGCACATGATGGTCCACATGATGGAGCCATACCGGCGGCACGCCGCGGGCAGTGAGTACACCAGCTACTTCGGCACCTACACGATCACAGGCCCGGGCACGCTCGTGCACCACATGGAAGGCTCCCTCAATCCTGGCAGCATCGGGACCGACACCCAGCGATTCTTCGAGGTGTCTGGCACCACGCTGATCCTGAAACCGCCGCTCATCAAGACGCCTCAGGGTGATGTCGTCATGACCAACATCTGGGAGCGGGTGAAGTAGATGTCGCTTCGCCGCCGCACCGTTTACGCGCTCGCCATCCTGATGCTGATGGCGATCACACCAACCCACGCCGACAACGCGCTGAACGAGCTGGCGCGCGACGTCGACCGTACCGAGAGCCTGCGCGCGGTACTCAACCTGCAGCGCACCTACGCCCAACATGCGCAAGCCGGCCGCTGGAACGAGACGGGCCAGCTGTTTGCTCCCGACGGACGTTTCGTGTTCGACGGACTGATCATGCCGGAGCGAACCGCGACGGGCCCCGCCGCCATCGCCGCGTTCCTGCGCACGCGGTACGGCGGCGGCTACGAGGGGCTCAAGGCCGACGGCCTCTCGACGATGATGATCGACGCGCCGGTCGCGAGCCTCTCGACCGACGGCACCAGCGCCAAGGCGCGATGGGAAGCGTGGATCTTCCATGGCGCCGGCGGGCAGGCACGTGTCGAGGGCGGCGTGTTCGAGAACGAGTACGCGCGCCAGGGCGGCGTGTGGAAGATCACGACCGCGCACTACTATCCGGAGTTCGACGGCGCCTACGACACCGGCTGGACGAACTGGGGCGGCGGCATGCTGCCTGTCGTGCCGCGGCACTACACCATCGATTCGTCCGGCATTCCGATTCCGCCGGCGGTGGGCGCCGCCCCCAAGAGCGACACCACGCTCGCCGCGCTCCAGACACGGATCGATCGGCTCAACGACGAGGACCGCGTCCGCAATCTCCAGTCGGCCTACGGCTTCTACCAGGACCGCAAGATGTGGGACGACGTGGTCGATCTGTTCGCGGACGATGGCGCCGTGGAAGTGGCCGGCCACGACGTGTGGCGCGGCAAAGCGGGGGTGCGGCAATGGCTCGCGACGATGGGCCCCGCGGGCCTTCGCCACGGGCAGCTCAACGATCGCGTGCACTTCGACGTGACCGTCGAGATCGCACCAGGCGGCAACGAGGCGTGGGCACGCGGGATCGAGCTCGGACTGCTGGGCGAGGCCGATCAGCAGAAGGGATGGTGGGAAATCGCCGCCTTCAAGAACCGCTTCGTCAAAGACGCCGGCGTGTGGAAACTGCGCGAGCTGCGGCGCTTCCCGCTCGTGACCGCCGATGTCTTCGAGGGCTGGGGCAAGAGCCGGATTGCGACGGCATTGCCTGCGTTCCTCGGAGCGCACGCACTGACGGGGGCCATCGCGCCAGGCAAGTCGACGCCGATCACACTCGAAGAGGCCAGGCGGCGGCTCGCGCGCTCGACCGCATACGACGGCGTCATGAACGTGTCGGCCGCCTACGGTCACTTCCTCGACGAGGAGAACCCGGCCGGCTTCATCGGCGTGCTGGCCACCAAAGGATTCAAGGGCGGACGCACCGGCTACTACGTGACGCGCGCCAGCAACAACAAAGCGCGGGTGCAGGGGCCCCCGCCCACGACGCGCGAAGGCGTGTCGTATCACTGGCTTGTTCAGCCTGTCGTCTTGATCTCGGACGACGGCCGATCCGCGAACGCGCGCCTGCGCCTCTTCCAACCGCGCACCGGCAAGACCGTCGGCAAGGCCGGCGACTTCCTCGGCGCCATGGTGCTGGAGAGCACGTATCACGACGGCTACGTGCTCGAGGACGGCATCTGGCGGATCTGGGATCTGACCGTGGACCCGCAGTACATCAGGCCGGTGGCGTTCAAGGACGGCATCTGGGCGAAGGCCACCGACCCGCCGCCGCCCAATCCCAACGGGCCGCGCCGAACCGGCCCCCCGGCGCGCGCCTCGCGGCTCGACATCACCGCCGAGGACCTTGGGACCAAGCCCGATACGCTGCAATGGCCCAGCATCAAGCCGATGTGGTTCAGCTACACGAACCCGGTGAGCGGACGCGTCCCCGAGCTGTATCAGAAGGATTGCGTGCCGTGCGGCATACGGCCGGGCCTGCGGTACGACGCGAACGGTTACCAGCAGCCGCCGGACGCTCCGGCAGCGAATCGGGCGCCCTGGGACGATACTGATATTGTGCGGAGGACCAGATGATTACTCGACGCCTTTCCCTCACCATCGGCCTTCTGACCGCCGTTCTGATCGCACAAGGTCACGCCCAGTCCACATGGACGCCGCCGCGTACGCCCGAGGGGCATCCGGACTTCCAGGGCGTGTGGGTCAACAACATCGCCACGCCGCTCGAACGGCCCGAGGCGCTGGCAGGCCGCGCCACGCTCACCGACAAGGAGCTGGCGGCCATGAAGAAGAAGGCGAACGAAATGTTCAGCGGCAACGGCGACGCCGCCTTTGGCGACACCGACTTCAGCGCCGTGTGGGCCAACGTCACGGGAACGCGATCCGGGTTCAAGAGCACCGATGGCGAGACGGGCGACTACAGCTCGGTCTGGACCGTGGAGCGCGATTGGGAGAATCGCACGTCGTTGATCTTCGATCCGGCGGACGGGCGCATGCCGCCGATGACGGCCGAAGGCAAGAAGCGCCGCGACGACGCCGTGGCGGCGATGGGCCGCATCCCTTCCGGCCCGGAAGATCGCGCCTTGCAGGAGCGCTGTATCACCTACGGCTCGCCGAGCCTCGTGGCCGGCTACCAGAGCGCCTACGAGATCGTACAGAGCTCGAACTCGGTGGCCTTCACGATGGAGATGATTCACGACACGCGCGTGGTGTCGACCGACCCGCACGAGCACGTCGGCTCGCCAGTCCGGCAGTGGCTGGGCGACTCGCGCGGACACTGGGAGGGCGACACGCTCGTCGTGGATACGACCAACTACAAAGCCAGAAGCTTCATGAGCCGCTCCAGCGAGCAGCTTCACGTGACCGAACGCTTCACGCGCACCGCCCCCGATGCGCTGCGCTACGAAATCACGATCAACGATCCGGGAACCTGGACGAAGCCGTGGAGCCTGATGATCCCGCTCAAGCGCGCCGACCATGCGATGTGGGAATACGGCTGCCACGAAGGGAACTACGGCATGACGGGGATCCTCGCTGGCGCACGAGCCGAGGAGCGCGGTAAACATTAGCGGCTGCAGGCCTGAAGGCCTGCAGCCACGCATCAGTCGGCGGCGAAGCAGTACAGCAGACCGTCGCCAAGCGACCCACGCAACGCGGCTTGCGAGCAGCCGCGCGACAGGTGGGCCGAGTTCCATGAATCGCCTCGGCCACCGCCGAAGCGGTTGTGATGGCCCAGCATCGCGCGGCCGTCGGCCAGGCTCGTCCACCCACGACAGGTGGAATCTCCCGAAGCCAACGTGCCATCGGGGTTGCTGCCGGTCAGGATGTCGTGCCGGGTTGGCCCCACCTGGGCTCCGGCTTCGGTGAGCGCCGTCTCCACGTCGAGGTTGACGCCGTCGCTGTGGAGCTCGTCGACGCTCGCGGCGATCTGTACGCCGTGAGCGTTGACCCACGGACCGCGACCGATGCGATCGCGGGCATTCACGGCCGGCGCGTCGCCGGCGGCTGGCGCGCTGAGATAGGCGCGCCACCGTCGATCGCCGCGTCCGACGGCCACCGCGCGCTGCCGGCAGATGTCGTCCGCGCCGGCCAGGCCCGCCAGATTGCCGCCAAACCCGCGGCCGGTGCTCGTCACGAAGAAGGACATCGCCGGCGACACCGTCGACGCGTCCTGCGCGGTCATCGACGCGCTGCCCAGCAGCGCGATCGCGGCAAGACTACACACCCGCAAACCAATGGAACCCGAAGTCCGAGTTGATGCCACCGGTCCCCTTACCGAAAGTGGCCATCGAGTCGACGACCTGAATCGAGCGCACGAACTTGAGGTTCTTGTAGCCGCATTGCCGTTCGACACGCAGGCGAAGCGGCGCTCCATTGCCGGTCGGCAGGTCGCGGCCGTTCAACCCGTAGGCCAGGATCGTCTGCGGATGCGCAACCTCGAAGAGATCGTAGCCCTCGTACCAGCCGTCATAGGTATCGACGACCACGTAGCGCGCCGCCGGCGTCACACCGCCCGCCGCGTCGAGCACCCGTTGCAGCGCCGTCCCCGTCCACGCGCCGATCGCCGACCACCCCTGCTCGCACACGTGCGCGGTGATCTGGGTACGGGCCGGCAGGTTCCGGATCTCGTCGAGTGAGAGCGAGACAGGGTGTGCGACAAGCCCGCTGATCGGCAGGCGCCACTCCCTGAACCGATCGGCCAGGTGCCGCTGGTACTCGGCGTTCCGCGGGTTGGTCTGATTCCAGGTCGGGAATGGATCGGCGATGTCGCGGCGGCTGTACTCGCGAGCCAACGGTTGCCTCGCCTGCAGCAGCCGGTTCGTGCTCATCGTCAGCACGTCGGCCGCTCCGATCAGGCCGCCGCGGACACGCGGCGGCATGAAGGTTTCGCGCGAGCATCCGGTGAGCACTACACCGCTCAGCGCCGGCAGGCTCGACAACCACGTTCGGCGCGTGATGCGCTTGACCATCGCTACTTCCCCACAATCATCGACCGGACCTTGGTGACGAATCCGGCCCGGGCAATCTCGAGTAGATGGACCGCAACGAAGAGCACCAATAGCACGGTGCCGATGGTGTGGAACGTCCGCGCGGACTGCCGGCCGCCGAACATGTCGAGCAGCACCGGCATCGCGGCCGTGAAGCCGGGCGATTGCGCCAGGCCGGTCAGGATCATGAGCGGCACGTAGACAAAGATCAGTAGCAGGTACGTCGCCTTCTGCAGCGTGCGGTAGCCTACGTGCATACCGTCGCGAAAGTATCGCGAGTAGAGATTCCAGCCCGCGTAGACGACTCCGTTGACGAGAAAGACCCAGGCGACGGTGAAATGATAGTTCCGTCCCCAACGCCGATCGCCAAGCGCTCCGGCGGCCTCCCAGGACAGCCCCCAATCGGCGAGCTTGAACGCGGCCGGATAGCCACGGTAGCCGGTATGTCCCCAGTACAGCTCGGGGAAATCGAGAAAGATGTGGACACCGCTCACGAGGAGGTACACGCACGCCACCACGTTGATCCAGTGACAGATGCGGACGTTGTACGCGTGGGTGCCGGCCACGGTCGGGATTCTACGCCCTCCACTGAGGTATCGTGACGCCGTGCGGCTGATCGCCGGCGCGCTCGCGTTCGCAGTGCTGACCGTCGGTGCCGGAGCGCAGACCGTACGGCTCGACGACGTCGTGGCGCGTCTGGACGCGTATCTCCAGGGTTACGAGACGCGGCTATCGAACGTCGTCGCGGAAGAAACCTACCGTCAGTGGCTCGAGCAGGGCCCGAAGAACGCCAACAAGATGTCGCGGATGCTTCGGTCGGACTTTGCGCTGACGCTCACTCCCACGGGCAATCGCTGGGTGGGCTATCGCGACACGTTCGAGGTGGACGGTGCACCAGTGCGCGATCGTGAGGAACGGCTGCAGCGGCTGCTGGCGAGCGGCGCGGTGGGGCAAGCGGCGCGCATCGCCGATCAGAACGCCCGTTTCAATCTGGGCGAGTACTTGATCTCACGGAACGTCAACATCCCCACGTTCGCGCTGGAGATGATGAACCCGCGCGTGCGGGATCGTTTCAAGGTACGCCGCCGCGGCAGCGACGTCCTTGACGGCCGTGCCGGCTGGCTGCTGGAGTTCCGCGAGCACAACGACCTCACGTTCGTCCGCACGCCACAGGGTGGCAATCAGCCGTCGCGCATCGTGGCGCTGGTCGACATCCAGAGCGGCGAGGTGCTGCGTACCGTGCTGACGTGGGCACATGTGAAGGGATCGATCTCCGTCACCTTCGGGCAGGCCACTGGCATCGACGTGCTGGTGCCAATACGCATGGCGGAACTCTACGTCACGCGCACCGGCGCGCTCGTCGGCGGCGAAGCCGCCTACGCCAACTTCCGGCAGTTCGAAACGAGCGTGCGCATCATTCGATGAGCCGCGTAGTTCAGGCGGCGCGCCAACGGCCGACGTGCCTACGGGATCTTCCCGATTGAAGACGATCATGCGGTATGTGAATCTGGGAACTCGATCTAGGCCCCCTAGCAACCCATCGAGAACTCCAGGGAGATGACACATGCCTCGACAGGATGAATGGAACCGCGACGACCGGGGGCGCTTCACCGACGACGACTATCGCGGCTCACGTAATAGCTCATCGAACCGTTACGACAGCGATCGCGGAGAGGGACGCGGCTATTCGGGCGGCAACGACCGCGAGCGCGATGAGTACGGGCGCTTCACGAGTGACGACGACCGCAGCGGCCGTAACAGCTCCATGCGCGGCAACTATCGCGATCGCGACGACGAAGGGCGATTCATGAGCGACCGCGATCGCTACTACGCCTCGTCACGCAACCCGGAAGGCTCGCGACGCGACTGGGACGATCGCGATTCTCGCCAGTGGTCGGGCGATTCGCGAGGCTACGGGCGCGGCTACGACCACGGCGACTACCAGAGCCGCATGCGCAACGATCGCGACGACGACCGCGGGCGCGGCTGGTATGGAGACCCACGTGGCCACTCCGAGGCCGCCCGACGTGGTTGGGACGAACGCGGCGATGGCGGCCAGCGCATGCGAGGCGGCGACGAGTACGACGACCGCGGGCGCTCCTACAGTGGCGGGCACGACGATCAAGGACGCGGCGGCTGGTTCGGGGATCCGCGCGGTCACGCCGAAGCCGCCCGGCGCGGCTGGCAGCATCGCCGCTAGATCGGCAGGGCGCGAATCTGGTCGGTGGTCATGGCGGCGATCTGCGTCGCCGTCATGGCCGCCAGTTGCAGCGACGTCAGCGCCGCGATCTGCGCGGTGCCCATCCCGGTCGTGATCTGCCCCGTCGTCAGCGCGGTGATCTGTGCCGGCGTGATCGCGCGAATCTGCGTGGTGGTGAGCGCGCTGATGCTGGCCGGGCTCAGCGCCGCGAGCTGCGCGGCCGTCAGCGCCGCCAGGGCCGCCGTGTTCGAGAGCAGCACGGCGATCTGGGCGGTGGACATCTGCGCCACGTCAGTGCTGTCGATCGCCTTCACCTGCAGAACGGTGAGGCTGGCCAGCTGCGCCGCGTCCAGCGCTCCGACCTGCGCGGCCGTCAGCGCCTTGATCTGCGCGGTGGTCAAGGTGTGAAGCTGCGCGGTCGTGAGCGCGGCGATATTGGCAGTGTTCAGCGCCGCGGTCTGCGCCGTGGTGAGGGCTGCCACGCCGCCGGCCGCCGCAATCACCCCTGAGATCTGCGCCGGGTCCATCTGCGCCAGCGCCGCCGGGGCGAACGACGCGGCCTGCGCCGCGGTCAGGCTGGCAATCTGCGCGGTGTCGAGCGCCCGCAGCTGATCGCTCGTGAGCGCGCGGATCTGCGCGGTCGTCATCGTACTGACCTGCGCCGTGCTAAGCGCTGCCACGCTCGCGGTCGGCATAGCCGAGATTTGCGCAGTGGTCAGCGCCGAGGCGCCGCCCGCGGCCCCCATCAGCGCGGACACCTGCGCGGTGGACATGTGCGCGAGCGCGATGCCCTGCACCGACCGGGCCTGCGTGACGATGAGGCTCGCAATCTGCGTGAGCCTCAGCGCCTGCGCCTGATCGCTCGTGAGCGCGCCCAGCTGCGTCGTTGTCAGCGCCCTGGCTTGCGTGGCGGTGAGCGCATCGATGTTCCCGGCGCGCAGCGCTTGGAATTGCGTCGTCGTCAGAGCCGCCAGGTTTGCGGTGCTCGCGACCAGCGCGGCCACCTGCGCGGTGGACATCTGCGCGAGGTCGCTGGCATCGATGGCGCTCGCCTGCGTGAAGACAAGACTCGCGATCTGCGCGGTGGTCAGCGCCTGGGCCTGCGCACTTGTCAACGCCTGCATCTGTGACGGCACCAAGGCGCGGATCTGCGTCGTGGTCAGCGCCTCGAGGCTCGCGGTACTGAGCGCGGCAATCTGTGCCGGCCCGAGCACGGACAACCGGCTCGTGTTGGACAGCAGCGCGGCGATTTGAGCCGTGGACATCTGACCGAGATCGATCGGGTCGATTGCGCTCGCCTGCGAGGCGGTCAGGCTGCCGATCTGCGTGGTGGTCAACGCCCGCATTTGATCAATCGTGAGCGCCCGGACCTGCGCCGTGGTCAGCGCTCGTATTTGATCGGTGGTCAGCGCAGCGATGTTGGCGACGCGCAGGGCGGCTACCTGCGGCGGGGTCAGCGCGGCCAGTGTCGCGGCGTTCGCGATCAACGCGCCAGCCTGGACGCTGGACAGCTGGGCGAGGTCGCCTGGGTCGATCGACCTCGCCTGCGCGATCGAGAGCCTGGCGATCTGCGCGGTGCTGAGCGCCGCGCCCTGATCGCTCGTCAACGCCATCACCTGCCCGGTGGTGAGCGCTCTCACTTGATCAACGGTCAGCGCGCGGATCTGGTCAGTCGTCAGCGCCACAAGGGCCGCGGTGCTCAGCGCGGAAATCTGCGGCGTGGCGAGCGCGGCAACGCCGCCCGCTGCGGCAATCAATACCGGCACCTGCGCTGTGGACATCGCCATGAGCGACGGACCGTCGATTGCGGTGGCTTGCGCCGTCGTCAACGCGGCGATCTGATCGGTGGTCAGCGCGGGGCTCTGGCTGCTGCCGAATGCTCCCAATTGCGTCGCCGTGAGGGATCGCATGTCGGCGGTGGTCAACGACGCGATCTGCGTAGTGTTCAGCGAGTGGATCTGGCTGGTGGCCAGCGCTGCCACCCCACCGGCGGCCGCAATCAGCACGGGCAGCTGCGCGGTCGATATCTGCGCCAGCCCTTCGCCCGTGATCGCCTTCGCCTGCGTAAGGGTCAAACTCGCGATCTGCGCCGTGCTCAGCGAGTTGGCCTGAGCACCGGTGAGGACCTGCAGCTGGCGCGTCGTCAGCGCCCGCATTTGGGTCGTCGTGAGCGCGTCGACGTTGGCAACGCTCAGGACGCGGACCTGCGCCGTAGTCAGCGCGGCCAGGTTTGCCGTGTTCGCGAGCAAGGCGTCCACCTGGGCGGTGGACATCTCTGCGAGATCCGTCGCATCGATCGCCGCGACCTGCGACGGCGTCATGCTGGCGAGCCACTGCGCGGAGAAGCCCGTGAGCTGATCGCTCGTCAGCGCCTTCACCTGGGTGGTGCTCATCGCGTGGATCTGGGCCGGGAGCAGCCCTCGGCTGTTGTAGATGGGCAGCGCCTGAATCTGCGCCGTGTTGAGCACGACGAGGTCCCGGGGTTCGATCGCTCCGAGCTGCTCGCTGCTCAAAGCCGCCAGCTGCGCGTTCTTCAGGGCTCTGAAGTCACCATTGTCGAGCCCCTGGATCTGCGCGGTGGTCAGCGCGGCGATCTGGTCGGTCGACATGCCCGAAATGCCAGGGATCATGACGGACCGCCGACACCTCGCAGCCCGCCGTCCGTCACGGCGTCAGGCCGCTCGGTCAGTGTTTTCCGGCGAATTGCGACGCAAGGGCCCATCCGGGCCCTTGAACCGCAAAATCCCTACCAGCCTATTTGATGGTGATCTTCTCGACGTCCCACTGGGTGCAGGACCCTTTGTAGAGGACGTTGTCTCCCTGCGCGTGGAGGGTGTGAATCAGGCAGCCGGTCTGACCACGGCCAAGGCTGGTCTGCGCCCACCCGAGCAGCTTCCCGGTGTTCTTGTCCAACTGATACAGCTTGCCATTGCCGTCACCGCTGTAGACGTACTTGGCCGTGACCTGCACGGACCACGGCGCGCCGATGCCGGTGATCGTCTTCTTGAAATTCAGATCGGTGTCATAGACCTGGATCCGGAAGTTGCCACGGTCCGCGACGTACACCAGCCCTTGCTGCGCATCGACCGCGATCGCGTGCACGGTGTTGAACTGATCCTGCCCCGCGCCACGAGTGCCGACCGTCTTGATCCAGGAGCCGTCCTTCCCCAGCTTCACGACTCGCGAGTTGTTGTAGCCGTCGGCCACGAAGATGTTGTCCTGCGCGTCCCACGCCAGATCCGTCTGACGGTTGAACGTGCCGACACCGGCTGGGGGCACGCGCTCCTTGTCCGTCTCCCCCTGTTCCAGATACTTCTCCAGATAGTCGATCGCTTCGGGTTTGCGGCCGAGGACCATCTTCACGTTGGCGTTCGGGTCGAACTTGACGATCATGTTCGAGCCTTCGTCCACCATCCACACGTTGTCGTACTTGTCGACGCGCACCCCGTGGGCGAACGAGGCCGCGTAGTTGCCAGGCCCCCACAACTTGACGAACTTGAGATTCTCGTCGAACTCGAACAGCTCCGCCGCGGTCCCGCCGCGCGACGTGCCGCTCGTGCCCGTGCGCGAATACACGAACAGGTGGCCTTTCGAGTTCTTGGACACGCCCTCTGTTTCGCCGATGGTGTGCCCCGGCACGGTGAGCGGGAGGACTTCCTCTGTGACCTGCAGCTTCGGGGTGGCCGCCTCGAGATCGGCTTGCGCCTTCTGGCGTGCCTGCGCTGCGGGATTGCCGGGCCCGGCCTGCGCCCGCAACGCCACCGCGGCAGTCGCGACACACAGGCTTGCTACAACAACGAACGGTAAGGGACGTTTCATCGTGGGACTCTCCGCGGGGGAACTTACCCGCAAAGTGTCAGCGACACAACCCCGAACCGCCGCTGCCGCCTAGCGCACCGCGCCGAAGCCACCGAGCCGAGGAACGTGTAGGAGACGCCGACCGTCGAGCGCGCTTGGGTCTGAGTCAGATCGGATTGCACAATGCCCGTCGTGGGCGTGCGGGCTGCGCCCAAACTTGCGGCGCATCCCAGCACGACCACAAGGGCCCGAGCGATCGATGGCGCGATGGCCGCTAGCAGCTACCGATGTTCTTGATCGACGTCACCTTGAATTCGGGCATCGCGTTCTTGGTTTCAACACGCGTGCGGCTCTTGGCGTCAGGGCCATCGTCACGATCCGTATGCGTCTTCGTCTCCGTTCGGGTGCTACCGCTCGGGACCAACACGCCCGTGACCTCGACCTTCTTACCAACGTGCTCCTGCACGGTGACGGTCTCGCCACCAGGGACGAGCATGTAGCTCGTGCTCTGCGTGGTCGTGCTGGAGGTCGGCGTCTCGGTTGTCGTGGTCTTCGTTACAGGCACGACCTTGTCGAGCACATACGTCTTTTCCTGCGTGCCACTCTCGACACAGCCGGTGTATGTCACGACCTGCGGGCTCCCGCCCGTGCTTTTGACCTCCGTCCGCGTCTTTGTTTCCTGAGCGCTGACGATGAGCGTCGTGCAGCCCAGCGCGACAACGGCCGACGTGATGAATCTCTTCATGTGTGTCCTCCTTTGCGGTGCACGTAGCGACAACCAGTGCAACCATCCGGCCAGAACACACTCAGCCATCAACGTCATCGGTTCGAAACGCGCTGGATCGCCCAGCTGTTGCCCGCTCGTTGGAAGTCGAGCGTCCAGTGAACGGTCGCGCGACTCTCGACCGCATCACAGTGCGCCACCGCGCGATCCACCGCGGTCATCTGCATGCTGCACCGGTGGAACGCGAGCGTCTCGCGCCGCAAATCGGCAAACGCTCGCTGCAGAGAACGAGAGTCGCTTCGTCTCCAGATCGCCTTGAGCGTGGCGATGTCCAGGCCGACTGGCCGAGGCTGAACCTCGACGATGCGACCGAGCGGTGCGACAGAGAAGGCGGTATCGACGTGAGGAGGAGCGGCCTTGACCACGGACTCGCCCGTCCCATCGCGCCACGACACCAGCAAAAATGCGCCGTACCCAATCGCAACCACCGCGACCGCGGCCGCAATGTAGGCGCCTTCGGATTCCCGCCGTTCGCGATCGCTGTACATGGTTGCCCCCTGAGTTGCCGCAACAGGTCTACCGGATTAGCAAGAACCTCTCCGAGCGTGACTGAGCCTCAGATTCTACGGCGTCGCCACGTTCAGCCTTCCGTGGGTCGCCGTCGCCGCCGCCGCCGGACCGGTGGCGATGCTGCTCTGGATCGTGGCCGCCGCATGCTTCTGCGTGCCTCTGGTCTTCACTGTGCTCGAGCTGTCGTCTCGCCATCCGGATGAGGAGCCTCTACGTGTGGAGCAAGCAGGCCTTCCGTCCGTTCGCGGCGTTCATCACCGGCTGGTCGTACTGGTCTGCGAACCTCCCGTATCTCCCCGGACTGTTGTATTTCGGCGCCGCCAACGCCCTCTACATCGGTGGCCCGAAGACCGACGCGCTCTCGGCGGGCAGTGCTTACTTTCTCGCCGCCTCACTCGGCGGGCTTGGGATCGCCGACGCGCTGAACGTCGTCGGCCTGAACGTCGGAAAGTGGATGTCCAACGCGGGCGCCGTGGCCACGTGGATACCTGCCAGGCTGCTCATCCTGTTCGGCGCCTACGCATGGATGCGATACGGGTCGGCCACGCCGTTCACGGCCGGCGCTCTCCTGCCGTACGGTAGGCTGAAGGATCTGTCTTCCTATCGTGGGCGCTGCTGCTCGCGATGCCCTCTCAACAACTCTCGGCCGCGCGATTGCCCTTCGAGGCCGGGCTTGATCATTTCCTGCCTGCAATTGGGGCGCATCCATCCGCGGTGGCACACGCCGCATGTGGCGCTGCTCGTTCAAGCAGGCGCCGCCGGGATCCCGTTCGTGTTCATGTTCGCGGCAATGTTCCGGCTCCAGCGCGAACCCGCCGGTTCGGACGTCATTCGAGTGCCGGGTGGACCTGGCGTGGCCCGAGTCCTCGCGAGCTTGGGCTTTGCCGTGAGTGTCGCCTCCATCGCTCTGGCATGCGTCCCGGCGGAATCAGAGACGAATAAACTGCTCGCGGTGAGCAAAGTCGTCGGAGGCTCGGCCGTGCTCGTCGTGATCGGCGTGGCGCTGTACTGCGCGCCACGCCGACCCGCCCACTGACTCACGCGCCAGTGCTAGCGGGTGTGGTTACGATCGTGATCGGGGTCGCCGTGCCAGCGGCGCTCGTCGCGCTGCCTGTCTCGATCCCATCGGTGGTCGTGATTGAAGTTGGCGTGACTACCTTCCCAGTGACCTGAATAGTACTGGCCGCCGTAGTAATACGGCGCCACCCAGTACGCGCCCGGATAGGGCGGACGAGTCCAGTAGCCATCGTGCCATGCGTAGTGGTTGCCCACTGGATATTGATAGCCCTCAACCCACTCGTAGTCCGGGCCCGGCCGGGCCGGCACGTGGTACGCGCGGGGGGGCGGAGGTTCGCCGATCCGAATGCCAAACGACACCTGCGCATGAGCCGCCGCTGGCGTCAGAAGAAGCGCCGAGACGGCAGCGGTCTGCAGTAGTTTTTTCATCATGTCTCACGTTGGTGCCATAGCACGTGCCGCTTCCTCGTGGACTAGACTCTGCAGACATGCTGAAGAGGCTCATCCTCACCCTTGCGCTGGTTGCAGCAACGGCTGCGCTCGTGCGCGGGCTGGTAAACGCACTCGCGCCTGCCGCCAAATAACGGCCGGCCGTGAGCGGCGACCTTGGCAACACTCGCTGCACGACGTTGAAGCAGATCAACCGCGACACTACGACGCGAGAACAGGCGTCGCCCTCTGGAAGCACAAGACAGGTGCGTCGCCAGCGAGCGCCGGCCTCAACGACTTCACGCGCCCCGAGCAGGGGCTGCCCGATCGCGAAGGCGTCGCGGTGGAGGCTACCGCCAGCGGGTTGCTCTTTCAGTCGATGCTGACGGCAATCTGATCGCGAGCGACGCGAAGACCGGCGAGCAGTACCTGGCCTTCGGCGGCCGCAACAACCGTCATCGCGTTCAAGCTGAATGGATCGATCGACGCGAAACCACAGCCGGAACCCACGACCCCGCCCGCGCCGTCGTTGTTCAACGGGCTGGTCCGGGACACGAACAAGGTGGAGATCGCCAGCTACGTCCGCGACAGTTCTGCCGGCGGCACCCGGATGTACATCGACGAGCACGCCTTCAACCCGTTCCGCATTCGCGTCAAGGCCGGCACGCCGGTGCGGTGGGTCAACAACGGCCGGATCGCCCACACCATCGCCGCCGAGGACGGCTCGTGGACGTCGCCACGGCTGGTGTGGCTCGAGGCCGCGGCCGTCACGTTCGACAAGCCGGGTGAGTACACCGTGATCTGCAAGGATCACCCCTGGGCGAAGTCACAGGTGATCGTCACGCCGTAGCGGGACCCGAGACTCCGGAGGGTCGGACCTCGCACGAACGACTGTTCGCCAGAACG
>Ga0105238_10001693_pt1 | contig 22183 bp, 21 predicted proteins | sample KBSC34metaG_FD_81526 | JGI IMG/M metagenome (GOLD analysis project Ga0105238, IMG submission 81526) | Corn rhizosphere microbial communities from Kellogg Biological Station, Michigan, USA - KBS C3-4 metaG | ecosystem: Host-associated > Plants > Roots > Rhizosphere > Soil | place: Michigan, USA...
CGTGGCCAAGGTGTTGCACGACTCCGGGCGCGGTGCGATTTAGACAGACAAAACAGAGTCCGCCCATGATCTGTTCCACAGGAAATAATTTCGCGAGCGATTCCTCGTTGCCAAGACCGTTTTGCAAGGTGAGGACCGCGGTGCTCGGCCCGACCAACGGCGGGAGCAATTTCGGGAACTGGTCGTTGGCGGTGGTTTTGAGGGCAACGATCACAAGGTCGCACGGTCCGATTTCCTGAGGAGTTCTCGCACATTTGGGGCGGACATTGAAATCACCTTCGGTGCTGTGAATGAAGACGCCGTGGCGTTTGACGGCGTCGTAATCGGCACGCAGGAGGAAATGGACTTCCTGCCCGGCGCGGGCGAGTTTCGCACCGTAGAAGCTGCCGAGGGCTCCGGGGCCGACGATGGCGATTTTCATGGGTGGCGGGATTGGTAGATGATTAGATGAATGAGATTCCTCATAGTAAGGACGTTGAAAGAATTATACCTCGTGAAAGCAGCGAGCGCTAAGCCGAATAAAATTCGGCGTTCCCAACAAAAAAGGCGCTCTGAATCATCAGAGCGCCTTTGGGAAAACAGACGATTACTTCGTGCCGAGGATGGCGTCCTTGGCGGCTTTGGCCACCTGGAACTTCACCACGCGCTTGGCAGGAATCTGGATGGTTTCGCCAGTCGCGGGATTGCGGCCTTGGCGGGCGGCGCGGTTCTTGAGCTTGAGCTTGCCGAGGCCGGGCAGCGTGAAGGTGTTCTTGGCGTTTTTGTAAGCCAGATCAGCCAGCGACTCGAGGTATTGGACGGATTGCTTCTTGGTGATGCCGACCTTTTCCGCGAGCGACGATGCGATCTGTGATTTCGAGAGCGATTTTGCCATAGTTTTAGTGTGTGTTGTGTTTGTTTGTGTTAACCGAATTCTAAAAAGTCATTCGACTTGGCTCGTATTAAAACTCTTCAAGACGGTCGCGCAAGCGAAAAATGAAAAAAAATGCCGGAAAAATCAGGTGATTCTCACCGTCCGGCCCGCAGGACAGGCTTGACATAAATCGGCGAATGATAACTATTCGCCTCGTGGCTCTCTTCACCATTCAGAACGAATTTCGTTACGAGATCGTACGAAAAATTTTTGAAGGCGGCATGGGCATTGTCTATGAAGCCGAGCAACACGGGGCGCGCGAATTCGTAAAGCGAATCGCGATCAAGGTGGTGCGTCAAAATTACACCGACCAGAAACAATTCATCGATAATTTCATCGGCGAAGCGAAACTGGTGGCGGACTTGATCCACACCAACATCGTCCAAACCTACCATCTCGGCGAGGCGAACGGGGTCTATTTCATTGCAATGGAATTAATTCGCGGTGTGAACCTGGAGCAGTTTTGCCAGCAATTGACGGATAAGAAGCGGCAATTGCCGAAGGAACTGGCGGTATTCATAGTCAGCCGCGTGGCGCGCGGTCTCGCTTACGCGCACGCCAAGACGGACAAGGACGGCAAACCTCTGGGCATTGTGCATCGCGATGTCAGCCTCAAGAACATCATGATCGCGTTTGAAGGCGACGTAAAGCTGACCGATTTCGGCATCGCCAAAGCGCGCGGTTTTCTCACGGACCAGGAAGGTGAAGTCGTGGCTGGCAAGGCGGATTTCATGAGCCCGGAACAGGCGGATTTCCAGATCACGGACAAGCGTTCGGATTTGTTTTCCGCAGGCGTGGTGCTCGCGCATCTGTTGTTGGGGAGAAATATTTTCAAAGGCCCGACGGCGGAGGAATCGCGCCAGCGGATCTTGACGCTGCCCATCCCGGACTTCCGCGCACTGGATTCTCGGGTGGACGACCGGCTGAACGAGATTTTGCACGCCTGCCTGTCTCGCGATTTATCGAAGCGCTATCCGGATGCGGACAAATTGCTGTACGAGCTCGAGCATTTTATGTATCACACGGGATACGGTCCCACGAATGAGACGTTAGGAAAATACATCCGCGATTTGTTCGGACAGAATATTCCGATTTCTTCGTCGATAGAAGATTCCCGGGGAGCGACGAAAGTGCTGGAACACACCGTGCGGGCTCGGGGAAAGGCCAAGTAAGTTCCCCGGTTAAATGAGTTAAATTGTTAAGTCCGTTAAATCGGATTTGCACGCGTTCTGTTTCGACTCCACACTCCTTTAACGTATTTAACCATTTAACGTATTACATGTCCTCGATTATCAAAGTTGGATTGATCCAGACGGCGTGTTCCGCGGACCCGAAGGCGAACCTGCGCAAAACCCTCGTCGCTACCGAGCGCGCCGCCAGGCAAGGCGCAAAGATTATCTGCACCCAGGAGTTGTTTCGTTCTCAATACTTTTGCCAGTCGGAAGATCACGAGCATTTCAAACTGGCGGAATCGATTCCCGGCCCCAGCACCGAGGCTTTCCAGAAAATTGCCAAAAAACATCGCGCGGTGATCATCGCCTCCCTGTTCGAGAAACGCGCGGCGGGGGTTTATCACAACACGGCGGCGATCATTGATGCCGACGGTTCGTTGCTGGGCATGTATCGGAAAATGCACATCCCGGACGACCCGCTGTATTACGAGAAATTTTATTTCACGCCGGGCGATTTGGGTTTTCGCGCATGGCAGACAAAATACGCAAAGATTGGCGTGCTGGTCTGCTGGGATCAATGGTACCCGGAAGGCGCGCGGCTGACGGCGTTGCAAGGCGCGGAAATTCTTTTTTACCCGACCGCCATCGGCTGGCATCCCGGTGAGAAAGCCAAATACGGCGAACTGCAACATAACGCCTGGGAAACCATCCAGCGCGGTCATGCGATCGCGAATGGCTGTTACGTCTGCGTGCCGAACCGCATCGGACATGAAGTGATCAAGGGCGTCGGCGGCGACGGCATTGAGTTCTGGGGGCAGAGTTTTGTGGCCGGCACTTCGGGACAAATTCTCGCGAAGGCGAGCGCGGACAAGGAAGAAACCCTCATCGTGCCGCTCGATTTGAAAAATGTGGATACCACCCGGACGCATTGGCCGTTCTTGCGCGATCGGCGGATTGACGCGTATGGCGGGATCACCAAGCGGTTGATTGATTGAGGGCCCCATGCCGATTGCGCAGGCAACCACTCGGGAGGAAATCCTCCGTTGTTTCGCCGTGATGGCGGAATTGCGTCCGCAATTGAAGGAATCCGAATTTGTGGCCCGCGTGCAACGCCAGCAGCGCGCAGGTTATCACCTGGCATTTCTGAGTGATAAAGGAAAAGTGATGGCCGTGGCGGGCTACCGATATTCCGAGAGTCTTTCCTGGGGACAATTCATGTATGTGGACGACCTCGTCACCACGGAAAAATCTCGTTCCCAGGGATACGGACAAAAGCTTTTTAAATGGCTGATGAAGGAAGCGAAATCGCACCATTGCGATCAGCTTCATTTGGACTCCGGTGTCCAACGATTCGGGGCGCACCGCTTTTATCTCGCTAGCCGAATGGACATCATCGCTCATCATTTCGCCGTGAAGCTGAAATGAATGCGCCGCTCGTTTGGATCACCGGCGCCGGTGGATTGATTGGGAACTATCTCGTCCAAGCTGCGCCCAAACTCGCGCCGCAGTGGCGCGTGCGCCCGTTGACGCGGGCGGATTTGGATTTGGCAAATTTTGGTGCCGTGCGGGAGGCATTTCGCAAAGAGTCGCCCGAGATGGTGCTTCATTGCGCAGCATTGGCAAATACTCCCGCGTGTGAAAAGAACCCGGCGCTGGCACACAAGTTAAACGTGGAAGTAACGAGCGTGCTGGCGGAACTCGCGGCGGATATTCCCTTTATCTTTTTTTCGACGGACCTCGTGTTCGACGGGCGCGCGGGGAATTACGATGAGTCGGCCGCGGTAAATCCACTGAGTGCGTACGCCAAAACCAAGGTGGAGGCCGAACGTATCGTTTTGGCGAATCCGAAACATACGGTGGTGCGAACATCGTTGAATTTCGGACAATCGCTCACGGGCGACCGGGCGTTCAATGAACAAATGCGCAGTGCCGCCGCGCGCGGTGAAACCTTGCAATTATTTGTGGACGAGTTTCGCTGCCCGATTCCGGCGAAAGTCACGGCGCGTGCGGTGTGGGAACTGGCGGCGCAAAACAAACCGGGATTATATCACCTCGCCGGTGATGAGCGTTTGTCGCGGTGGCAGATTGGACAGTTGCTGGCGCAAGATTGGGCGCCGTTGAAGGTTAAAATGGAACAGGCGTCGATACGGGATTTTCGCGGTTTGCCGCGGTCGCCGGACACTTCCGTGAATTGCGCGAAGATTCAAAAATTGCTCTCGTTTCCATTGCCGAAATTTAGTGGGTGGATTGCTGGAGATACAAATTAGACGCGTTCCCACTGTTCCTCACCCCTGCCCTCTTCGCCGCAAAAAGTGACAAGTTGAATCCGACTGCGACAGAGCCCAGCAAGTTTTCGAGCTTAATATACCGGTTTTCTTCGCGAAATTTCTCGGTGCCGCGTTGAGCCTTCCGACTTGGGCCCTGCGTTGCAGAGTTTAACCTTTGTTACGGAATTGTTTTTTGTTAATTCCGAGACGTGATTTCGGCAAACAACTCCGGCTACCGCGGGCGCATCGCACCGTCGCCAACGGGCTATTTGCATGTCGGACACGCGAGAACCTTTTGGGTGGCGCAGGAACGCGCGAAGGCGGCGAACGGGGTGCTGGTGTTAAGGAATGAGGATATTGACCGCGCTCGTTGTAAACAGGAATTCACGGACGCCATGCTGAAGGATTTGCGCTGGTTCGGTTTCGAGTGGCTGGAAGGACCTGACCTGGGAGGACCTTTTGCTCCGTACCATCAAAGCGAACGTTATTCATTCTACCGCGAGACGCTGGCCAAGTTGGAGCGTGGCGGATTTATTTACCCCTGCGTATGTTCGCGGAAGGATTTGCAGGTGGCGATCCGTGCGCCGCATGCCGAGGACGATGAAGAACCGATTTATCCGGGCACTTGCCGCAATTTGAAAGCTGAAGGCATACGTGCCGGCTTTAACAGTGGTGCTCCGCCTCGAAAATTTTGTTGGCGGTTTCGCGTCCCGGATGGCGAGCCCATTTCCTTCGTGGATGGAAATTTCGGTCCGCAGCAATTTATCGCCGGAAAGGATTTCGGCGATTTTGTCGTATGGCGCTCGGATGACGTGCCCGCATATCAATTGGCGTGTGTAACCGACGATGCCGCGATGCAGATCACCGAAGTAGTGCGCGGCGCGGATCTGCTGGTTAGCACAGCGCGGCAGCTACTCATCTACCGCGCGCTGGGTTGGACGGCGCCGTCGTTTTATCATTGCCCTATGGTAACCGATGCCTCAGGCGTGCGCCTGGCGAAGCGGCATGAGGCCTTGAGCTTGCGGCAATTGCGCGCCCAGGGTGAACTTCCAGAGGCCATACGAAGTCAGTGGTGATGCTGGCAATGATTTGTTCGAAAGGTTTCGTTTGTCGGCATACCTCTGCCTTTCTGATTCTGCCGGCCAGTCTTTACATTTGTAAAGAATGCGCTTGACGGCTCTACAGTTGTAGAGAATACTCGCCGGGTCATGCCCAAAAAGGAAATCGAACTTACCGAGGCGGAGTGGACCATCATCAAAGCCGTTTGGGAACAGGAACCCTGCACTGCGCCGGCCATTCAACAATCACTGGAACGCCACACCGCGTGGACTTACAGCACCGTGCGAACCTTGATGGACCGCATGGTGGGGAAAGGATTGCTCGCTGCGATTAAGGAACGCAACGTCACACTCTACTCTTCCGCCATCACAAAATCCCAGGCTCAGCGTAGCGAATTGATGTACGCACTGCGCAACGCGTTCAACGGCGCGCTCACCCCGATGGTGCAATGCCTGATTGAAGCGAAAGACTTGAACGCGGAGGAACTGGAGCAGTTGGAGTCGTTGATCAAAGCCAAGAAGAAGAGTTCAAAAAAGTAAAACCACCAAGGAGACCGAATGAACTCGTTGATTGAATCATTGAACGCTTGCGGTGCGCGTTTTGTTGATTTTGCCCTGCCGCTCTTGTGGCAATCGAGCTTGTTGATTGCAGTCGTTTTTGCCTGCGACTTTCTCCTGCGCCGAAAGGTGCGAGCGGCGGTGCGGTATTCGCTCTGGTTCGTAGTCTTCGCAAAATTGCTGTTGCCGCCAACACTGGCGCTGCCGACTGGCGCGGCGTGGTGATTACGGGGACGTCCGGCGCCGGTCGTTGTTTCCCACGCAAGAAAGATCGTGGTCAATTATAGTCAACCGGTGGATTCTTATGTCCCGCCGGTAAACTCGCTTACACCGGTTGCCCAACCAGATCCAAAACTTTCGCGCGAGGCGATCTTGCTCATCGCGGCCGTCGCGGCAGGCTCATTCTTGATGCTGTGGGTGCTGTTTCGCTGGCGCCAGATTGCACGGTGCGTCCGGCAAACGACCACCGCGGATGAAGATGTTTTAACTATTCTGGTGCAGGCGCGCGCATTGGCAGGGTTGCGGAAAAACGTCGCACTGCGCGTGACCGAAGAGGCAATGTCGCCCGCGGTGTGCGGTTTGTTCAAGCCGGTAATTCTGCTGCCGCGTTCTTTGATCGAAAAGCTCGCGGCGAACCAACTGCGCGCCGTGTTGCTGCATGAATTGATTCATTTGCGTCGCCGCGATGTGTGGGTGAATTGCGCGCAAACGCTCTTGCAGATCGCTTATTGGTGGCATCCCCTGCTCTGGATCGCCAATGCGCGTATGCGCCGCGTGCGGGAGGAAGCGGTGGATGATGCGGTGATGTGCGCTCTGAACGTGGACGCGGAGGTCTATGCACCCACGCTGCTGGAAGTGGCGAAACTCGCATTTTCGCGACCGCTGGCCAGCTTGGGATTGGTGGGCATTTTGGAATCGCGCAACGCCCTCCGACATCGCATTGAGCGGCTTTTGAATTTCACGACGCCGAGGAGGGCGGGCGTGTCGATGGTGTCGCTGATTTGTCTCGCGGCATTTACGGCGCTGGCGGTTCCCATGGGTGAACCGCCGGCGCGGCCAGCGCAGATGGTAACAAACGAAACCGGTAGCAAGCAAATCGATAAATTAACCGCGAACGTCACAGAATCTCAGTCGAATAAGAACTCCCTTTCCGAGAATGGTCATCCTGAAATTCCAAGAATTTATCGCACCAATGCCCCTTTGCCGCCGCCGCCCGGTCCCGGCACAAATTTGATTACGTTTACATTCCAATTGGATCCGGCGGATTTTGCGCGTCGGCTCACCAATTTCGCCACCCAGCATAATATGAGTTGGATTTCCAACCAACAGGCACTGCTGGTAAACTTTCTGGCGGATGACGGAGTGACTCTGTACCCGCCCAAATCCTTTTTTCTGCGTTCCGACAATCGCGCGCTGACCATGCATGCCACGAAAGAAGACCAGCAGAAAGCCGCGGAATTGCTGGGGTTGAATCGGGAAACTGCGATGATAACGGAGTCGCCCACCAATCTTTACGATTACACCTTCCGGTTGGATGAGACCGCGCTTGCGCAGCGTCTTAAGGCATTTGCGGCGGAGCATCGCCTGAAAGGGAATCTCACGAACCCGCCGGGTTTGTTGCTCTATTTCCTTTCGTATGAAGGAGTGCGCTTGGGTCCGCCGCAGACTTCATTTTATCGCGCCGGAGCCCTGAGCATGCGCGCGACCAGGGAAAACTTGAAAAAAACCGCCGTGGCTCTTGGATTCAATCTGGACACTGAACAGGCGTTGACCGCGAGCAATACCATCGACCTGAAACAGATATTGGCTGATGACAAACCGCAGATCTTAATAGCGGCTTCAGAAGGCGCGCGCACGAATGCGGGAGACTCCGCGGCACGTTCGAAAGCAGACATAAATAACCTCCTCCTGGACGGGGAACAGCTATTTCGACACGGAAACTCGGATGATGCCGCATCAAAATTTAAGCAAATCCTCGACCTCGATCCAAAGAACGAGACGGCGTCGTATTTCCTGATGTTAATCAAACGATCCCAGGCGACGCCTTTGCAAACGGGTGGTCAAAATTTGAAAGATCCGCCAGCGGGAGCGCGGGCAATGAATGTGCCGGGGCCGGATTCACCGCCTGATAACGCGCATCCGAATCTTCACGCGCCAAATGCGAACGCATCCACCAATCGGATTTTCACCTCCGCGGCGCGGCAGAAATTATATGAGAAACTCCAAAATATCACTTTTGACAAAGTTTCTTTCGCCGATGAACCGTTGAGGGACGTAATACAGGAATTGTCCGAATTAACTCGGCGGCGGGATATGGACCAACAAGGAGTTAATTACCTCTTGAATAAAACAAAGCCGCCAACAGCATTTACTACGGATGCAAAAACTGTAGAGGACATCGACCTTGCGACGGTAATAATTTCGCTCAATGCAGGCCTGCGCAATGCGCGTTTGTTAGACGTCTTGGAAGCCATCACGAAATCAGCCGATCATCCGATCCAATACTCCATTTTGGACTACGGTATTGAGTTTTCTCTGAAGGGGCCGGATGAACTGCACACGCGGACATTCAAGGTAGATCCAAACGAGTTTTACATAAATTTACAGAAATCTGGCATTGATATCACCAATCTTGTTACGGGAAGAAACGCGACTTTATCAGCGAGTGTGCCGCCCGATGGGAACGCGGAGGGGCACGGTTTGCGCTATATTGACAAGTTAGATTCGGGCTCGGAAATTCAACTGGCGTTGATTGCCTTCTTCCGGACTGTGGGAGTGAATCTCGCAGCGCCCAAGAGCCTGTTCTACAACTCCCGTCAAAGCACCTTAACCGTTCGCGCGACGGATGCAGATTTGGAGTTGATTGAGCAAGCGATCAGCGATTTGAATACGGCGACGCCACAAGTGACGGTCAAGGCGCGGTTCTTCGAAGTGGATCCCGCTTTATTTGCGACGGTATTCACCAACAGCTCTCAAGCGGGGACAAACGTCTTGATTGGGGTTTGGGCAGAACCGGCCTTGAAATCGTTGTTGAAAACGTTGGAAGCAAAAGAACGTGGCGCGCTATTGAATGAAGGACAGGTCACAACTTTGAGTGGCCGGCAGGCAAGCTTTCAAATCGTCGATGTAAAACCAGTCATTACCGGGTTGAGCGCATCAGTAACGAACAACACGACGCAATATGATTATAAGACGACCAATATGACCTTTGGCACAACACTCGACGTGGTTTCTTATGTCGAAGCCGACGGATACACCATCCAGATGACTCTGACGCCCAAAATCAACGAATTTCTCGGTTTTGAGAATCCCAAGGATTATGTGAAGTACGACGCAAAATTAAAGCAGGCTCAGTTTCCCCTGCCCAAATACCGCAACCGCCAAACGACCACCAGCGCGACTGTCTGGGATGGGCAAACGCTGGTGCTGGGAAACTTGCCCGACGATTCAGTCGTCGCCGAACCGGACGGAGCCATGCTGCGACAACCGTTTGTGGATAAGAAAAAGAAGCAGTTGATAATCCTGGTCACTCCCACGATCGTGGATCGATCAGGAAATCGTGTGCATGATAACATTGCGTCCGCATCGGTCAAATAGGCAACGGGCACGCGAATCGGGTGGTAGGGACGCCGCGTCGCGGCGTTCCCCGCCCGCGTAGCAGCGGGCGGAACTCGCGAATCCAAAGGCTCGATAACGCGCCGCGTTGCGCCTTGTGAACTTGTGCTGGCTCACCAAGTGGCCTTGCCGGAGCCACCGGAATGCTAATAACCGTAGCTTTTTTGCATACTTAGGAGAAATATGCGTCAACCCTGCCCTGTCCATCCACGCCGATTTGACACGTATGCTACAACTGTCCGTGAGGGAGGCCGAAAGGATGATGAACAGAAACCTGAACCAACGGTGCTGCCAGCCAAAACATTATTGGCGGCAAGCAGGCGCACTCTTTGCGGACTATCCTTCCCTGCTCGAAAAACAAAGTGAAACAAACCCAATCAAGGTGAATTAAGGTAATTTAAAGTGATTTAAACCAATTCAAGCTAACCCCCACCCCTCTCGATTCTGAAATCAGAGCGGAAATCCAAAAATCGATGCACTCAACTCTGGTAGACAACCGTTCTTGCCATTCCGCTAAGTTTCACCATTATACCTGCATAAAAGGATGAAAGCACGAATCTTCACTGTGGCTAGACTCTCCCGGGCGATAGCTTTTATCACGATTCTTTCCGGACTGTTACCCCGAACGGCAAGTTGCGCGCAAGTGATTGAGGTGCCGGAAAACACCAATGCAACGGGACTGCTCACGCGGACCTTCAAGTTGGATCCCACAGGATTAAATATCAGTTTTCCACCCATCGCCCTGCAATCTGAGATGACCAAAATCTTTGGCTCGGTGGATGATGGCAAAAAACGGAGTCCACGGATGACGTCGGCGGGCATCGATCCGGAAAACGAAATGCGCCTGACACTGGGCAATCTTTTCAATGCGGAGGGAGTTAACCTTGCACCACCCAAGGGTCTTGCCTATTACCGGCCGGAAAGCCTACTTACGATTCGAGCGACGGATGAGGATTTAAAACTCATTGAACAGGCGATCAACACGCTCACCAATATTCTGCCCGAGGTGCAGATAACCGTGCAGGCCTATGAACTTAGCGACGAAGCCTATTCTGACCTTCAATTGAAGTGGTTTTCGAAATTCGCGCTAAATAATAATGAAACCAAGGGATCGGTGACGGGAATTCTCACAACTCCTGCTTTCAATTCAATTCTGAAAAGTCTCGACGCGAAAAATTCCAAGGATTCGCTGAGCAAACAAGCGGTCACGACTTTGAGCGGAAGAGATGCGAACTTTCACCCGCGTGAACCGGAGGTGGAACCGAAAACGCCCGTCGGCGGATCCGTCAATTACGGATTTGCTCATCCGCTGGAGCTGGATGTCGTGCCGAAAGTCGATGCCGATGGCTATACAATTCAGATGGCTCTTATTCCAACGGCAAACGAATTCGTAGCGGCGGGTTCAGACACCAATTTCGTGCCGGCAGCAAGCAGCGGCGGCACACCGATAACAGGTCAACTACCCCTTCCGCGCAGCCACGTTCGCCAGTTGGTCACGAGTTGTACATTATGGGATGGGCAAACAGCGACGCTTGTGCTGCAGCCACCTTACGCACAAACGAATAAAATGCTGGTCGTTTTTGTGACCCCAGTGATTATTGAACCTAACGGCAACCGCAAGAATGCGCCGGGGAGTCTGCCATTTGCGGAGAAAACTGTTCCACCGCAGACGGTGCATTAGTTAAGCACGGGATTTCGAGAGGGCTCAATTCCACCGGCGAGCTTTGAGCAAGCTTCAGGGTTTCCCCGAAAACCACCCTTCAAAAAATATTTTCAAGAATATTTGCCTTGGACAGGCCATGTCCCACCCTCCCTGTCAGGATTGGCGCATAACAAAGACAAACGATTATGACGACCAACGAACAAATGGAACTGGTGCTCGGCAAATCCAAGGCTTGCAACTCGGCCAGGCGGCCGCAACGGCGGTTGAGCCGCGCGAATTGGTGGTTTCAACAGATGCGCGAGGTGGTGGATCGCGCCGTGGATTGGCAACCGGCCCGCCCTGCCCGTCCGGAGCAGATTTATTTTCCGGAATAATTTTGTGGCAGCCGAGGAAGCCTGCCTTGGGGATGAGATCAAGGGGAATGAGGCCAGGCCTCGGCTGCCACAGTTTGAATGTTGCGTCGCTCAGGCGACGCGGACAGCGCACCGCGCTGTCTCTAGCAGCCTTGGAGGGAAACCACCGCGCGCCGGTTATTGCCCCACAACAGCATAACCGGCGCGCACGAATTCACGTATGAGGTTAATTTCCTCCTCACCCGCAAGGGTGTGCGCCTTTTCGAAGGCGCGGAACTGGAGGTTAACCCCAGCGTCTTCCAGCATCTGCATTTGCGGTCGCGCCTTCGCAAACGGCACCATGGTATCTTTGGTCCCGTGCGTGACGAGGATGCGTTGCTGTTTCGCAACAGGTGAAAGCTCTTTCACGAGCCGCTCCGGTTCACAAACATAGCCGCTGACACCGACGATGCCCGCGAATCGATGCGGATAACGCAGCCCGACATCCAGCGACATCAGGCAACCCTGGGAAAATCCGCCGAGAGTGGTTTGTTCGGTCGGAAAACCAGCGGCTCGCTGGGCATCGAGCAGTTGAAATAACAATTTCCGGCTGCGCTCCACACCGGGAACGATATCACTGAGATCCCCCGCGAAATTATACCAGGAATAACCGCCGTAATATTCGTCGGGCGCATTCACGAGCAGATAATTCATCCATGGCAATTGCATGGTTTCGGGGAGCCAGCGATAGCCCTCAATACTGTCGCCGAGCCCGTGAAGCATGATCCAAAGGTGGCGGGAGGTTTTGTCCTGGGCGGGAATGAATTCGTGAACCAGCGTTTGCATCTCGCCCGGAAGATACGAGAGATTTTTGCCCGGAGCAAATGGAGTCAGGATATCGGATTCCCACTGGCAAGCTGCCAACGCGATTAAGGCAGGCTATTTGTCAGCCCTTTGAGGCGATCGGACTCGTTGAAAGCCCAATTGGACAGCGTTTCGCGTTGATGTTCAGTAAGCCGGGCCTCCGTGTGGATTTTCAAGTAACTCGGCAACGGCATGTCACCATCGCGCACGCTATCGCCGATGTGGTTCAATTTTCTCGCGGCCTTCTGGGGATCGCTTTGCGGCCATTCGGAAAAATTCAAGACGTCGCGCGCATCAGAGATGTGGCTCCTGAGCCACCATGAGACGGGTGCGACATGGCCATACCAGGGCCAGCGAGTTTCGTAAGAGTGGCAATCATAACAGGCGTTCCGCAACATGGCCGTGATTTCCGGGGGCGGATTAGCGCTGCTGAGGAAATCATGACCCGGGGTCACAACCGGATTGGTGCGGCCAAGATTCGTGAGTTGCAAAAGCGCAAACCCCACCAACAGCACCACAAAAATCCATTTTAAAACACGTTTCACAATAATGAGATGTTAGGATTCCGACAATGTTCCGCAAAAGCAATTTCGAATATGCGAGTCGTTATTATTATGACTTGCCCCGGGGGAGTTTATTCCGCGGAGTGGGAGAATGCAGCAAATCCATGCGGCATTAGCTGCAAAGATTGAGGTTTTCAAAAATTTTCGGCGTGCTTTTTCTTGGAAAAGTATTTAATTGTCCGCATGACTATCTGGCTTTTAGCCGTCCTGCTTTTGGCGGCGCTTGCAGCGTTGGGTTTGCGTCAGGGAGCGATTCGCGTATTGCTTTCATTTTTTGGCATCGTGATCGGCGGACTGCTCGCCGGGCCGGTTGGCCACCTTTTCAAGCCGCTCGTCGTCGCGGCGGGCATGAATAGTCCGGTTTGGCTCGCCTTTCTGCCGCCGTGCATCGGGTTCCTGATTATTTTGACAATCTTCAAGATCGTTGGGGCGGTGTTGCACAAGAAGGTCGAACTGCATTTCAAATACAATACCGGCGAACTAGTCCAGGCAATGTGGGAACGGCTGGATCATCGCCTCGGCATGTGCCTCGGATTTTTCAACGGCGCGGCTTACCTGGTGTTGATTGTCGGAGCGATTTATCCGATCAGCTATTGGACAGTCCAGATGTCTACGCCGGACCAGGATCCAACGACGCTCAAACTTGTGAACCGGTTGGGCAAGGATTTGGAAGCGACTGGCATGAACCGCGTCGCCGTTTCCGTGAACCAGATGTCCACCAATTATTATCTCGCCGGCGACATTGTGGGACTGATTTACAAGAATCCGCTGCTCGAGGCGCGGTTGTCGCGATATCCCGCCATCATTGGACTCGCAGAACAACCGGTCTTCCAAGACCTCGCCAACGACCAGGCGTTTACTGAATTGCGGGTCAAACAAGCTTCTTTGCTCCAGGTTTTGGATTATCCCAAGGTGCAGGCGATTGTCCAGAATCCAGAGACGGTAAAGACGATCACCAATGCACTGCTGCCGAACTTGAGTGATTTGCAAAACTTTTTGCTTACGGCCAAATCGCAGACGTTCAGCGAGGAGATTTTCGGCCGCTGGGATTTTGACGTTTTCTCAACGATGACGTTGTATCGCAAAACGCATCCCAACCTGACCGCGCAGGAATCCAAAAATTTGCGCAATGCATTCAAATTAAATTTCGCCAAAACAACCTTCATCGCCGCTCCCGGCGACCTTGCGTTCCTCAAAAATTATCCCCACATCAACCGCGGCACGCCGCCGGATTTCCAGAATTCGCAGGGGCAATGGAACGGCATCAACGGCACCTACACGGTGACTATACAGGTCGATGGGCGCGATCAGGCGTTGTCGGGAGAAATCCACGGCGACCGATTGACTCTGAGCAATTCAGAACTGGCGCTCGGATTTGTGAAGGAAGATTAACCGAGGCGGGATTTTCGGAAGGAGTGGAGAGTTTACTCTCACCTCGCCGTGCCCCAGCCCGCTTGTTTAGCCGAGCGCACGACGAGGTGGTTGTGTTAATTCACCTTGATCGCTTTTACTTAATCCAGCTCTTCAGCGTGTCGGCGACGGCATTCCCCCAGGCTTCATAACCTTCGGCATTCGGGTGGAGATTGTCACCGCGGAAACCAACCATGTGACCTTCCGCGTCCAGGAATTTGTCGTTGATGTTCTTGAAAAACACGTGCTTTCCATCGTCGAGCTTGGCGATGATTTTGTTGGCGTCTTCGTTAACCTGGCGGGCGTGATCCGTGGGGCCGGCGCCTCGCGGAAAGATTGCCAGCAACATGATTTTTGCGTCCGGAAAGTCCTTGCGCATTTCGTATACAATGGCGCCGACGCCCTCGGCAATCTCTGCTCCCGTATTGCTGCCCGTGTTATTGGTGCCAATCATGAGCATAATGGCTTTGGGTTTGTGCCCCTGACCTTCGCCATTTTGCAGGCCCCAAAGAACGCCCTGGGTGGTATCGCCAGCCACCGCGAAATTGGCGATGTTGATGTCGCCAAAAATCTTCTTCTGCACCTCGGCGCCGCCTTGCGTGCCACTTTGCTGCCACCAATCCGTGATGGAATCTCCCTCGAACAAAATGTCAAACTCATTGGTTTTCGCAATGTCTACAAAACGATTATGGCGCGCGGTCGTGCGGACGCCCGTTTGGACGGGCCGAATGCAGGGGTTCTCGCGCGGCATCTGAACCTTGAGCAGGGATTCGTATTTGGTCAGGAGATCCTTGTCGCTGGATTTATCGATGAATTGCTTCAGATCTGAGTTAATCTTGTCGACTTCTGCCTGGGTAGGCCGGGCCATGGCGACTTCCGGTGGCACCGGGGAAGGCGGGCCAGGCATCATTGCGGGGCCGCGGCCGGGCCCAAATTGAGCGAGAAGAATGGAAGGAGTGGCAACATAGAGAGCTGCCGAAAGAATGACCTTATGGATCAATGGTGTTTTCATCTGTTATTTTGGGTGTGTGTTTGTCGATTTAAATTTCCGTGAGTTCTTAGACCTATTTCTTTTCCGGCTGGTTACCGAGCACGGAAAGTAATTTTTCCGCATAGCGTTTCCCAAACTCGCGCTGGCCATCGGCAGTGAAGTGCAGATGATCGGGATTGCAAGGAAGCCCCGCCGATGAAACAACGTAGGAATTCGGCAAGGTTTCCGGCAACTTCTTCAGGATTTCATTGAACGCGGCTTTTTCGCCCTGGTGATCGGCGTTTACCACTTCACCGGCGAGCAGCTTCACGTCTTCCGGTTTGAGATTTAAATCAGTCATCAAATCCCCGTAAATCTTCTTCACCTTTTTGGGCCAGTTCTGGTCGTCCACATTCGATTCGCCCTGGTGAATCAGGATGCCTTTGATCACACCTTCCTTTTGCGCCATTTTCGCCAGACCAACAAGGTATTCGTAGGGGTTATTGTCGTAAACATTGGCGGCAGTAATTTTCCAGGAATCAGAAGGAGGAAGATTGGCTAAATACGTTCTGAAACTGTCCTTGTCCCACAGCTCAATCTTGGTGCCTGATACAGAGCATTTCACAATGCCGATGCGGATGTTCGGCGGCAGGTTGGAAACCATGGTTCGACCGAAATAGTCGACGATGGAAATCCCCCTGCCCCGTGCGGTCAGAGGCGGGACGGCGTCATACCACTGCCCCTTCTTCCAGCCGCGGCTGGGGTTGTCGAAATCGGCCAGCACTTGAAAACGTTTGTCCACGGTCTTATCCGCGTCGTTCATTCTTCCGCCACTTTCCATGTTGGATTGGCCGAAGCACAGGTATACCCAGAAGTTGGTGTCCTGCGAGAAGCAGTTCACTGCCGAGGCAAGCAATCCGACGATTAAAACGAAACGTAATTTCATTCTGTTGATCTGGTTGGAGGTTTTAGAATTATCGGCGGACCGATTTTGCCAACGACACGTCGCGACCGCAGCCAGAAGACAAGCCCGGATGCGGTGCGATTGGTGAGTGACAAACAAGTATTAGACTCCCGGACTCGGTCGGGTCAAGCCGGTTTGTGCTGCTGGATGTGGCTGGGATGCGACTAAAACGTGGCGGATCTCTCGTCCTCCTCATCGTACTCGTCCTCAAATTTTCGATATTCCCGTGGCGCGACGACAACCACGAGCACGAGGACGAAACTATTCCTCACCCACTCTTAATCACACCCGTGTCAGCGGCAGCAACGAGCGCAAAGGGAGTGATTCAGAATTTTCCCGATGACCAACCAACCCACGCAGTGGGCGGTAAACACCGCCTGCCGCGCAAGCAAATCAATTCCCGCTCGGGTAATAGAACTGCCGATCGACCACGGGTGTAGTTTGAAGAGACGGCTGGTTATCGAATAGAGAAATTATAGGCGCCGAGTTTGAAGCCGAAACAAACTCTTTGCTGTCAGTCATTCCGGAGGGGAAATTAGCCAACGGATCAACGGGCGTCGAGGAATCAGCCGCAAAGGCGGGAGTATGCTCGGAGCTGATCACGCCGGAAACGAGAAAAGCGCATACGGCAGTGCCGAAGGCTCCGGCAAAGACCGGCTTGAGATCGAACACGCTCAGGAACCGTTGGAACCACGATGGATTGGCGCCGAGTTCGTCGCCGGTGTCGCCAGCCTTGATACGCGCCATGATATCCCGCGGGAGGCGGTTAAAATAGCCGGGCGGCGGGACTTCGTGACGTTTGAGCGCGAGCAATTGTCGCAACGAATCAAAGTTTTCGGAATCCGGATTCATAGCTATTTCAAATAATCAGCCAAAAAGCCTTGTAGTTGTTGCCGCGCGTAGAACAGGCGTGACCGGACGGTCCCGATGTTGCAGCCCATGATTTTTGCAATTTCTTCATGTGACAGCCCCTGCACATCATGCAGCGTAACTACCAGTCTATGAGGTTCTGACAGCTTTTGCATGCCCTCGTTCAATTTTTCCTGCAATTCCGTCAAGCCAGCCTCCCGCCGGGGATTTTTATCGGAAATGAGCGCCACGAGGTCGGGATCGTGCTCTGCGTTGAAATCGATATCGTTCAAACTCATCTGTGAGCGGTTTTTCCGCTGCTTCAAAAAGTTGATCGTTTTATTGACCGCGATTCGATAAACCCATGTGTAAAAACTGGACCCGCCTTTAAAGGATTTTAAAGCCTGATACCCTTTAATGAACGCCTCTTGCGTGAGGTCGTTGGCGTCCTCGTGGTTGGACGTCATGTGGTAAATCGTGGCGTAAATTCGCTCCTGATAGCGCTGAATGAGTTGGTCGTAGGCCCCCAAATCGCCTTTGCGAGCACGCTGAACCAATTCGGATTCCTCGATGGCGGCAGGATCAGCCTGCGCCGCGGGGGCACGGTTTACCGCGTCACCGGGCTTGCCGGAAATCGATTCGGTCATAGTTAGGGTCGCTTCACGCATGGCTGCCCAAGGCGTCAGTCTGGAGGGCGAGATACTCGGTCACACCCAGCAGGCTTTCCCGCCCGCGTGACTCCGGCAGCTCACCCAGCGCCTGACGCGCTATTTCCAGGTAATTATGAACGCTTTTAAGTGATGGCGCGAGCGTTTGGTATTTCGACAACAAAACCCCAACTTCGCTCAAAGCTCCATTACGACAATTTTGGACCAATGCCTCCAAACGGCTACGATCCGAGCCATTTGCCCGTTCCCAAAGGAGGAGAATCGGCAATGTTAACTTCCCTTTGGCTAGGTCCGTGCCCAGAGATTTCCCTGCGGCGATCTCGGATCCGAATAAATCCACACAATCATCCCAAACCTGGTAGGCAGTGCCGAAAGCAATTCCAAAGCGCCGCAGCGCAGACCTTTGCGCAGTAGTAGCCCCGCTTAAAAAAGCCGCCAATTCGCAGGAAAGCGCAAATAATTCCGCGGTTTTCATTTCCAAAATGCGGAAATAGTCGTCTTGCGTGAATTGGAAATTCCGGCGGCGCTGGGTCTGGAGTATTTCACCCGAGCAAACGGTATTCGTGGCCTGCGCCACGGCCCGGCAGATTTCAGGAGTAGGAAAACTGGCGGCCAGCTTGAGCGCCTGGGCAAACAGGCAATCGCCGAACAGGACGGCAATCTCATTGCCCCAATTCGCCGCCAAAGTGGGTCGCGCGCGGCGAATTTCTGCTTCGTCCATGACATCGTCGTGAACGAGCGTCGCTAAGTGAACCATTTCGATGATCACCGCCACGGTAACATGGGAATCGTTCGCGCCTCCCAAGGCATTGGCGGATAGGGCGACCAAAGCGGGCCGCAGATGTTTGCCGCTGCCATTCAGGGCATATTCGGCATAAGGCGTGAGGGCAGCATCAAATTCCGTGACCTGTCCCGCGAGGCGCGCATGGACCGCATCAAGGAATGGTTCAACAGGTTCAACAATCTGCTTCCAGGAAATAGCCCCTTCGGTTTTGAGCGGTTTGGTCGCAGGCGCTGACACCACTTTGGATTCAGCTGCTAACATTCTTCAGTCAATCTAAAGTTCGCTTGAATCCAAGTCAAACCTGTTCATGGACGGCCAATTTTGGTTTGGCGTCCAAACTCACGAGAGTGAGACGACAATCCGTTTGACGAACGGGTCTTCTACAGCTACCCAAGGTCTTCATTGGACTATTTATGAGCGCTTTGTTGAATCCGGAGGAGTGGTCGGAATTTTTAAAACAGTTTGCCACGGCTGCCCAAGTTAAGACATGGCCGGGAAGCCCGGGCACTTCTAAGGAAAAACTCATTGCCACGGAAGCCCGTCTCAAGGTGACCTTGCCACCTTCTTACCGGGCGTTTCTGACAGCCACAAATGGCTGGGCTCTCGCTTTGCCCCCCACCCTGCCCGGATTGCGCGCAGTGGAGGGCATTAAATGGTTTCGCAAGGAACACAAAGATTGGGTCGATGCCTATCAAATGAGCAATGAGCCCCTCGCCATAATGGAACGAGACTATTTCAATTACGCGGAGCCGTGCGCGGAATTCGACGCGAAGCACCTGGGACAGGCTCTTTGCATCACGGACATCGGCGATGACGCCGTGGTCCTGTTAAATCCGATGGTTGTTTGGCCCGATGGTGAGTGGGAGGCTTGGTTTTTTGCCAACTGGGTTCCCGGCGCGATTCGCTACCGTTCGTTCGCAGATTGGATGAGGCATGAATTCAGTGAACTTACCGGCCAGACTTTTGCACACTCTTTGATTCCCGGCGAGTTGCCCACGGTTTACCTCGATCCGCCTGCAAAAGCTGAACGCCGGATACGTCCGCGCGAGAAAGTGCTCGTGTTGGAGGAGGTCCTCGAAAAATTGAATTCGAAAAAAGATCGCGAACGGATTAAGGCCGCGCAGCAGTTGGGGATTCTAGGCGGAGATCGTGCCGTGGCGGCTTTGATCCACGCATTGAAAAACGATCCGGTCAAAGAAGTTCGATGGCGGGCGGCGGATTCTCTCGGCACACTGGCACCGCCCGAAGCCGTGGAGCCATTAATCACTGCCATCGACGACCCGTTGGTAAACTCGACCGCGATCCACGCATTAAAAAAATTTAGTGATGAACGCAGTGCACACTGTCTATTAAAAATCCTGAAGGATTGCAGTTATTTCGCCGCCACGGCTGCGGGTGTTTTGGCCGACCGTCAAGATGCCCGGGCCCTCAAACCCCTGTTGCATTTCCTACTGTCAACGAGCTCGGAGGAACCGCGTGTCCAACATATCGGGCAAATTGCCGGTAGAATGATTGCAAATTTTCAGGAAGACGGTTTCGCAGCGCTGGAACCACTGATGACCCACTCTGACCTCGCCGTGCGACAACGAGCGTATGTGGGCATCGGCGATCTGGCTTACATGGCAAAAGACAAAGTGACGCGGCGCAAAGCGTTTGAATTGCTGCAACGCTGTGTTGCCACAGAACCGAACGAAGAGCTTCGCGGGTGCATGAACACTTCGATCGAAATTTCCGCAAAGAAAAATCGAGGATAATCTTCGCAGCACCGACATTTGCAAGAGTCTGGTGGTGCACGCGCCGACGGTCGCTCTTAGGCGTTGGCTGGTTCCCGGAGGTCGTAGGCTGTATCGACGGGAGAAGGCGCTGCAGAAAGGCAAAACCAAAACCGACTGCCCACGCCCGGAGTGGACTCAACGCCAACGGTGCCGCCCATTTTTTCGACGCTTCGTTTCACAATGGCTAGTCCAATGCCGGTGCCGGTGCGGTTGTCCTGCGGCGAAAGTCGCTCGAACACGCCAAATATCCTTTCGCGAAAGCGCGGATCAATTCCAATGCCGTTATCGATGACCGAAATGCAAATATTACCATCTTCTCTCTCCGAGCGAATGCGCAGGCCCAACCGTCGCTCCGGGCTGCCAAATTTCAGCGCGTTGGCGATGAGATTCATCATGACACGCTCCACTCCCGTTGGGTCCGCCAGCACGTGCGACACGGAAAACTCGACGGAAACCGACGCGCCGGAACGCTCGATTTCATCCGCGAAGATTCGGAGAATCCTGCGCAGGATGAGATTCAAATCAACTGTGGTTTTCTGGAAATTCTCGCGGCTCAAATCGGTGTAAGCCAACAAGTCGAGAATGAGCCGCCCCATGCGCTCGGCGGAATTGCGGATTCGTTGGATGCCTGCGGTGGTTTCAGCGTCGAGCGCTGGTCCGTGGTCGCTCACTAACAAATTGGCGAACCCTTCAATCGACCGCAAAGGAGCGCGTAAATCGTGAGCCAGCGTATAGCAGAATGCTTCCAATTGCCGGTTCGATTCATTCAAGGCGGCGGTGCGTTGCTTAACCTTGTCTTCCAATTGGGCATTAAGTTCGGCGAGTTGGCGTTGGTTGCGGCGGATCCGGTCCACGAGGCTGGTGAGGACAAGGGCTATGCCTGTCGCGAGCATCAATCGTTCATAACCATAGGCGCCCACGGCCAGGGACAATTCGCGATGGTTGGCGAAAAAGAGATTCAGCCCCACGGTCAATGCGATCGAAAGCAGTCCCGGCCCAAGTCCGCCCCGCCAGGTGCTGACCAGGGCGGCTACCAAATAAAGTCCCACCGAACTTTCACTGAATTTTTCCTCGAGGAGAATATCCACGCCCCAGGCAAGGACGACGGTAACGATCGCAATAATATATTTTCGAATCCGCGAAGACATTTTTTTCCGTTCCCACTGAGTCCCGAACGTACCACTTCAATACTTTGACACCAATTTGAAGTTTGTGTTTAAACAATATCGATTATCTTTTGGGCGTGACTATGCCCGTCTCGCCATTTGCTGAGCTTCCCGCGCTCAATCAGGTCACCGTTCCCGATCTGTGGCAGCAGCAGGCAGTGACGGCGTTGCGCGACGGCAAGGACGTCGTAGTGCACGCGCCGACTGGAGCGGGCAAGACGCTGATTTTTGAATTGTGGTCAAATCAGGGAAAAAATCGCGGCCAGGCAATTTATACCGTGCCCACCCGAGCCTTGGCGAACGATAAACTCGCTGAATGGCGCGCGCGGGGATGGGACGTGGGCATCGCCACGGGCGATCTGGCGGAAAACCTAAATGCCCCGGTACTGGTGGCGACACTGGAAACGCAGAAAAATCGGCTGATTCAAGGCGACGGCCCCACCCTGCTGGTTGTGGACGAATACCAAATGATTCGCGACCCGGATCGCGGGTTGAATTATGAACTGGCGATCGCCCTTGCGCCCGCGCATACGCAGTTGTTGCTGCTCAGCGGCAGCGTGGCGAACCCGCAGGATGTGGTAAAATGGCTGGC
>Ga0105238_10001696_pt1 | contig 22179 bp, 15 predicted proteins | sample KBSC34metaG_FD_81526 | JGI IMG/M metagenome (GOLD analysis project Ga0105238, IMG submission 81526) | Corn rhizosphere microbial communities from Kellogg Biological Station, Michigan, USA - KBS C3-4 metaG | ecosystem: Host-associated > Plants > Roots > Rhizosphere > Soil | place: Michigan, USA...
CCTCCGATTTCGACGCGCTCGCCATCGATTTCAATCAGCTTGAATTCGGCGCTCGCCTCGTACGACTTGACGACTCCCGCATTGACCAGGGGAGAGACATCGGCCGCGCAGATCACAGCGCCTCGGTCGTTATAAACTTTGACGAGGTCGCGATGCGAAATGCCCCGGATGACCGCGTCTGCTCGACTAAGTCTCAGCAGCCAGAAGCGGTGTCCGCCGATTAATGCGCGATGGTCTTCGACACTGTTGACCGAGGAATTCTTCCCGTCGCAATGGGTATGGAAGCTGTAGCGGCTGTGGGTGGCGATCAACTGCAGCGGATAGCGCTGAGCCTGTTCCGAGCGCAGTCCCTCCCAGGAAGGGATGTATCGGTTGAGCGCGGGTCGCTCGGGATTGTCTGCGGCGTGCCGCTTCAGCAACTCCGGCACAAATTCCAGCTTGCCACTTGGCGTCTGCAGGCCCATGCCGAATTTCTCGGCGAACTGGGACGGTAGCGGATGCGGTTCTTGCAGGTCCTTGCGGCGGCCCTCCGCGAACCAACGCATGTCCACCGGATGGCGCAACTCGGGCTTTTCGGGGGGCACGACAAAATAGCCCTTGCGGCAGAATTCGCGCCACGAAACATGATCGGGCAGATCCGATGAGTCGAAGACTCGCTTGACCCAATCCAACTCGCTGCATCCCTCGGTAAATACGCCGCCCAAGCCCAACCGGGTCAAGATGGCGGTGAAGATGTCGTAGTCCGAACGGGACTCACCCAGAGGCTCGATGCACTTGTGCTGCAGCATCAACATGCGATGATTCACCGTGCCATGCCCATGGTGCGCGTAGCCGCCGGAATTCGACCATTCACCGATGTCCCAGCGCTCGAGCGCAGTACACGCAGGCAGGATGATGTCGGCAAATTGGGCTTCGCCCTCCATCCAGATCGACTGGTTGACCACGCACTCGATGCTGGGGTGCCGGTAAGCCTCGGCCCAACGTCCGGAATTCGTCACTGTGCTAAACGCGGACCCGCCGTAACGATAAATCATGTGGATCGGCGAATACCCAGGCATGGGGTAGCTGAATGGGGCGAACTGGGCTTCCTGAGAAATGCCGTCCCAAAGATAGCCGATCGCCTGGCCGTTGATGATGGCATCGGGCAGTTGCTGCCGCGGCACCATTTGCTTGACCGGGTTCATGGTCAGAATGTGCGGCATGCGCTGGTAATTGTTGACCGCATTCGCGGTCCACGCGAGGTCGCCGGAAATGCCACCATCCGCATAGCCGGGGAAATAGAAATGGAGGTCGTGAGGCGCACCGACTTCAAGGCAGCCGAAATTGACCCCCGGCTTACCCCAACCCCGCATCGCCATCATCATGATCATGCAGCGCGCCCATTGCGCTCCGGTCGCGCCACGGCCTGCTCCACCGAATCCCGCGCCAGTCATACCAACGGCGAGATGGACCTTCTTGCTCCCCCATAGGCGCGCCAGCGCTCGGACGTCCTTGGCGGGCACGCCGGTCTCGCTCTCCTGCCACTCGGGCGTCTTTCGAACGCCGTCCGTCTCGCCCAGCAGATAGGCCTTCCACTCGTCGAATCCGGTCGTGTGGGTGGCGATGTAATCCTTGTCGTACAAGCCCTCCACGGCCCACACGTACATGATCGCCGTAGCCAAGGCGGCATCGGTTTGCGGTCGAACGGGAATCCAGCGCCCGCCCAGCAGTTGGGCAGTGGGATTGCAGTGCGGGTCGATATGAACGAACTCGATGCCGAGTTCCTTGGCCCATAGGCGCCGCGGTGTCCCTTCGAAACCCGCATAGGCCCCGTTGGTGCTTTCTGGATCGCAGGACCAGAAGACGATCATGTCGGCTTCCTGAAGACAATCCTCGATGCCGCCATAGCCGGACGGCACGCCGATGCGCATCGAGTTGCCGAAATGATGCATGGCGCCCCAGTACCAGCCTTCCCAACTGTCCGGATTGGCGGCGACCCGCGTAAAGCCAATCAGATTAGCGAAGCGTGTCAGCGCGCTGAGGTAATAACCCACATTGCCCCATTGGTGATGGGACGACATCGGGAAGGTGATGGAACCGGGACCGTGAACCCGCTTCTGCCGGTTGATTTCCTTGGCGACGATGTCCAAGGCCTCGTCCCAACTGATCCGGACATAGCCGGACTTTCCCCGGTTCTGGTGATTGCGCTCGCCATCAGCATCGAAATCGACCCGCTTCAAAGGATGAAGGATGCGCTTGTCGGAGTAGACGAGCGATTTGAGCGTCAATGCATGGGGCGCGACCAAGCCACGCCGCGGCGGGCTAAAGCGGCGTCCGCGCGCCTCGATGACCCAACTTGGCGCATCTTTGCTATCCAGATCGATGGGGGTGACCCGAACGACGCGGTCGTCCTTGACGTAGACGAACAGCGGCCCGCCGTTGGTACAGGTCGTGTAGCGGTGGGTGCCGTCACGGATAGGCATGCCCATCGGCAGGCCGACGGTCTGCATCATGCCCAGGGTTTGCAACAGCCAGACCAACAGTTCGTCCTCGCCCTCAGTGACCACTTTGAAGTTCTTGACGGCATAAATGATCTCGCCTTGGTCCGGACTGGGCGAGAGGAACTTAAGTGCCGTGGCGACATCCTTGAATACCATGCGGACGTCGGGCCGCGAATGCCTTCCGGCGCGCGACCGGACACGCCCGTTCCTGAACTTGATGACGCGGCCAATGCTTTCGTCCGCGAGTCCGATCCACGCCACAAGATCACGCTCCTTCAAGCGATCACGATAGGCGGGAAAGCGGCGTGCCGTCAGATCAAGGACCTTGGGCAACGCAAAAAGTATCGTCTTGAGAATCTGTCGTTTCATGATCCGATCCAAATTGAAGCTCGCCGCAAACGACTGACCGCATCTTCAATTGTCCAAGCAGTCCGGGCGAACCTCGTCATGCTGCGTTGAGGGTTGTAGATCTGGAAAGAGCGGGCCTTATCGTGGCAGCGCGCGTCGTGATATGTCGTAGTCGGCGATGAAAGCGCGGATCAAAAGCGAGTCCGGGGGCGCGAAACATGACGTATTCCATGTCTTTAATGAGCATTCAGCCCTCTCGGTTGGCGCACTGATGACCCGTACGCGCTAGAACGTATACGCGACGTTCAGATAGACGTTAAGTGGATTGAGTCGGAGCGTCGAGGTGGAAACGACTTGTGTTCCCGTTGCGGTCTGCCCGTATAAGGTAAGGTGCGTCTTCACGGGGATATAGCCGACCGAAGTTCCGACCGACCAGTGTTTTGTAATCGCGTAACTCGCCCCGATTTCGAATACGGGATTCCACGATGAACTGAGCTCCGCGTGCGCCGAACCGCCGGGTCCCAGGTTATCGGTCACAAACTGGCTATTGGATATCCGAACTTGAGTGAACCACGTGTAGTTCACGCCAAGGCCTATGAATGGACGGAATTTCGACGCGCCTGAAAACACGTGGTATCGCAGTTCAATGGCGGGCGGCATCGGCTTGGTCGAGCCGAGGTTGCCATACTTCTGTAGCGTCCCATCGCCAACCAGATTGACTGTGAGTGGCAGCCCAACGAGCATGGCGACACCAATGTTGTCCGTGACGTAGTACTCAGTGGCGATGCCCACTGTGTCCGTTGAGCTCGGATGCGCCCCGCTTCCGGCCAGCTGCTGACTCACGCCGACGCCCCCGATTTTTTCTACGGTAAGTGGCGTTGCGTCGCCCTGGGGCGCAACGTGAAGCCAACCTGTCGACAGTGTGATGCTCCCGGCGGACTGCGCGTAGGCGATCTCAGTGAGCGCAGCCGAGCAGATAAGTGCCGCGATGCCGGCGGAGCCGATCGTTCGCCTGTAATTCCTCAAGTGTCTTCTCCTGTCTCGTTGCTTGGATATTTTTATCAAGCCCGGTGCGTCAATTTGGAACCAATCCGCGCACCGTCACGGGTCGTGGGACGCTTTTCACAGTCATCGCCCGGGCACGAGGACCAGAAATCATGTATTTACGTAGTTATACTAAGTAGCTATGAGAACGTGCTGTTTAACACCGCTGCCACCTCCTACACGTTTTGTTGAGACTCGTTTTCTCGTTCTCTTTTGCAGCGCTGTCTTCCCCGTTTCGCCGGGTGCCGTGAGCGGACACCGTCGCATCTCTACGCCTTGTCCCGCCTATATTTCCGGATATTCAATGCTTCAATCTTCCCACGCGCTAATATGCGCGCAACGCAAGGCGTTCAGCCTCGGGCGGGAACACGCACCAAGCACCGTCGCGATGGCGGAAGAAAAATAGTTCAACCGGCCCTGTCGGCAACATCAGCTTGATACGCACGCCGTGTTTCCGATTCGAGGCCGCATGACCGAATCGGGTAACACGAACCGGTACCGCAGAGGTTGGCCCCAGCCACTTTTCAACAAGCGATCGCAAGGACCTTTCCGTCACAACAATCATCCTCTCCCTCACCTGACCGTTCCAGGCCCGTAGCTCATTACGCTCGCAGTTGAAGCTCGCCACCGGGGCGAGTAGGCGTGACCGAATGCGCCCGCTGATATCGTGGTTCGTGTACCTTAGGCTGCCTGGGCATCTCCGATGCAGTTCGCCCGTCAGCGTTGCTCTACCCGAGATGGCTTCGCGGCGGAAGAGACCGTAAATGCGAACGGAAAGCGCCCAAGCGCGGATATCGCCAATGCTTCACGCGCGGGATTGGGAAGCTCGACGTAGAGTGCCATCCCGAGCGAGGCGTCCTCAATGATGCTAACAGCTGCATCCTCGACGCCCGCCTCCACTAATGCCATCCGTACGGCGTCTTCCGTTTCGCGGCGTCTTAGCGCGGGCTTAAAGATCTTGCCGACGCCCGTCAGCGGCATCGCATCCACGATGCGTATTCCTTTTGGAAACGCGGCCCGTTCGTTGATCTCGTGACGCAGAAACTCCGCCAATTCCGCCTCGGTCGTGACTGCGCCTGGCTTTAGCTGAACATACGCGACCGGCAACTCGCCCGCGTGCATATCTGGGCGCCCCACGGCTGCAGCGACCTGGACGGCGGGATGGCGATGCAGTGGCTCTTCAATTGCCGCCGGGTCGATGTTGTGTCCGCCCCGGATAATCAGCTCCTTTTTCCGGCCGGTGAGCCAGAAGTAGCCGTCGGCGTCGCAGCGACCGAGATCGCCGGTGTTAAGCCAGTTCCTGCCGTCACCCAGCTCTATCCAGATGCCATGGTTCTGCTCTGGGCAGCTATAGCCGACGAACACGTTGGGGCCGGAGATCACCAGTTGGCCGACCTCATTCGCATCGCAATCCCGTACATATCGGCCGGTTTCATCGACCAGCACTGCCTTCATCGCCTGCCCGGGAAGACGAAGTCCGATCGAACCGACCCTGCGTTCGCCAAACGGCGGATTCACGCTGCTCACGCAGGTACCTTCCGTAAGGCCGTAGCCCTCGAGGATTCTTATTCCTGTACGATCTTGGAAAGTGCGCAGTAATTCAACCGGCATAGGGGCGGCGCCGCACAGGCCATACTCGAGCGAACTGATGTCGTGTTCGCCAACCGGAACGTCCAGCAGCGACCCGTAGAGTGTCGGGACACCGCTAAAGAAGTTGATGCGATAGTGCTCGACAATCTCCCAGAAATGCCTTACAACACCCTCGCCCCGATAGCCTTGCGGTGTGCCGAGCACGATGTGGGCGCCGCGTGAGAACCCCAGCAGCCCTGTCACCGTCACGGCGTTGACATGGAACAGCGGCAATCCGCAAAAAATCACTTTGCCGGGGCCGATGCTCTCGCCAAAGAATTTACCCGCGTTCAACGCATTCGCCACCTCGTTGCCGTGCCGGCGCATCGCAATCTTCGGCAATCCCGTGGTGCCGCCCGTGCAGAAATAGGACGATATGTCATCGGGGCTGATTCGAAGCGTGCCGCTGAGCGCAACGCCCGACTCATGTTCGATCGCGGTGCTGTAATCGTGGATGTCAATCTGCGAAGGAACCACGCTACGCACACCGCCCTCGCCATACAACCGCGAACACTCGCCACGCTGGAGCATCCGCGCCACGAATCGCTTCTCGACCGGCATTCGGTCGATCAGATTGACGAGCACCAGATGCCATAATACAGGAACCTTATGCAACACGGACTGCACCTTCTGCCAAAGGTCAACCCCGCCCATCAGCGCCAGTATGACAAACACACTTGCCCCTAACGCGATCAGCAGCTCGCCGATGGCCTCACCTTCAAGCAGCGGATTGATGGCGCAGACAATCCCGGCCGCTTCGCCGCCCCAGATCACGAAGTGCGTCTCGGGGAGGTTGGGTAGTACATAGGCAACAACCGAGTTGCGTTGAACGCCCAGTCGGGAGAACAGGTTCGCGGTGCGGGTGACATCGCGCACAAGGTCACGATACGTCCAGCTTTCGGCGTTTCGATAGTCGTCAGCCGTGGCGAAGAACGAAAGTGCCAGTGCCGATGGATTGATGGCGGCACCCCGGCAGATCATCTCGTAAGTGCTCGACGGGAGATCGGCCTCCTGCCCCTGCGCTTCGATAGCAAGGACGTCCTGTACGTGTGCGACGCCTTTCATGCTGCCTCTTTGACAACAACGTTATGCTGCACGCCCAGATTGATCGAGCGGTCGGAGCTGGCAATGTGCGCTTCTACGACGTCCCCCACCTGCAGGTATTGCGGCCTCTCCTCCTGCATCTTCAAGAAAAGCCGCCATTTTTCGACCTCAGGCAGCTGCGCCGCGGCGCGCTGCTTTTCGGGTGACGGGATGCTCAGTGCACAGCCGGAGGGCGTACCGGTTGCGAGCAGGTCGCCGGCGTGCAAGTCGTGTATGCGGGAAAGCTCCGTCAACGTCTCTGCCGGACCATAGACGAGACCCGCCGTGGTGTCGTTCTGGCGGACCGTTCCGTTGACCGTCAGCGTCAACACGAGCTCCTTTAACTTTGGAAAGTCCTCTTTCTCGAGGAGGCAAAGATAAGGACCGATGGGACCAAACGTCCGATAGCTCTTGCCCTTGTAGAACTGCATTTGCGGAATCTGGATATCGCGCGCGGAGTAATCGTTCACGATCACGGCGCCAGCAATGTATTCATGCAGGTTCTCGTCGGTGACCGTTTCGCGGGAGGTGATGTCGCGCTTGAGTACCAAACCGAGCTCGATCTCGTAGTCCAGGAAACGAACTTCGCTTGGTTTCACCACGTGCGAATTCGCCGGGACGATGCAGCTTGTCGCCTTCGTGAAGATCATATTGAATTTCTTCACGTCCGGGTCCATGCCAGACTCAATCATGTGCTCGCGGTAATTCGCACCCTGGCAGATGAACTGTTGATTGGCCGTCACGGGCGATAGCCATTGCACTTTGGACTCCGGAATCGTCGGAGCGCCGAGCATCAGTAACCGTTCAAGCGGGTTGCCCTCGATAAACTCAGCGGTCGACTTGAACTTGCCGGGAATTGGGGTGATGGCGCCATGAGCAACCACGCCCCACTGCGCGCGGCCATCATGCAAGTAATGCAGAACGTGAAGTGCCATTTATTGATCTCCAGGTGCCATGGAAGAGGTTGGTTCAGGCGAAAATCTTCGCCAGTGTCCGCAGCTTGCTCAGCGTCAGATCGGGACTACGGCGCAGGTTTCTGAAGAGCGCCACGATGCTCGCGGGGGTAAAGCTCGGCTTCGTGAAGCTGCGCGGCATCGTCGGCCCCCACTGTGCCATCGCCTCACGGCTCACCGCGTGCACGCCCGTCGGCACATCGGCGGTAAACAGATCGCCGTCGCAATAGTGCTCGTGCTTGTTGCCCCACGGGTCCTGCCAGTAGTCAAAGATCTGGCTGCCCAGGATATGTCGGCCAATCCCCCACGCGTGCGTCCAGCCCTTCTCGCGCAGGACGCGCTGACCCATGCCGACCGCGTCGGCATCGACAAGCTCATACGCGCTATGGCTGTAGGTGGGCAGAAAGCCTTGTGCGAATGCAAGCGTATGATGATCGGCCGGCTTGTCACCCAGGTCGAGCCGCATGAACGCAACGACGGGCGAGCCATCGGGAAGCACCTGCACATCGCTCGGGATGAAGCCGAAATGCTGCGTGTACCATGCGCACGTTTCCTGATAGTCGGCGAGTTCGAGCACGACATGTCCGAGCCGGATAATTTCCGGAGCATTCTCGGGCGGCCGCTGCGTCCCATTGATGCGGACGGTCGCATCTACGGAGTTGAACGGCAATGCTGGCCGATGGGACAACGGCGCAGTGCGCTCCTGGCCCCATATCGCGTCCACGCGAAAACCTGACGGGTCCGCCAGTCGTACTACATAGCCGCCGCCTGCCAAGGAGAACCGTTCGACACCCGAAGCGCCAGGCAGTTTTGCGAGTGCATCAAGATCGGCCCTGTTATCGACCTGCAATCCGAAGCCGACGAACCGGGCTTTCGAAGCCTTCCGAACGACATAGCAGAAGGGCGAAGCGCCCGTTCCCCGCAAGAGGAGGAGCGCCTCACTCCGCGACACGGTTCGAAGCCCGAAGTCATTGAGAAACTGCTCGGCTTTCTCAAGGTCTGGCCGATCGAATATCAGATAGGCCAATGCCGACGCTTTGGTCGTGGGATTGGGGTGGCGGGCCGGATGCGCAGTGGTCAGTTTCATAGAATATTCACGCGGTGTGGATAGCGGTTTCGAGACGCCAGGCAGTGTCGCGCTCACTGGCTAACCAGCAGTGCTGTCCTGGCAAGGAAAGCGTCGTAGGGTTGCGCCCACCGGTTCGCAACCCACCAATAGAACATCCGCCGCTGGCGGAAGCGTTTCGATCCGCTGACCAGCCCGGCCGTGCGAGGCGAACGGCCCGGCACCTTCCTTTGATGTTGTCTCCACAGTCACTCCGTCTCCGTTTACAAGGCCGGCTCTCTCTGGCCGTTTGTGACATTAAACTCATCGATGATCGTTTTGTCAATATAGAGGTTTGAATCTATACTGCGGGTATAACCAGACTTGGGATCACCATGACGAACGCGATAAATCGCCGGCCGGCCAAACGTTCCAGCGCTGCTGCACCCGTCACTCCGCCTCCCGTCGCAGAAGAGCGGGAGCCACGCGGCGCGCGCCGCAAACGCGAGACACGTTCCCGTCTGCTCGACGCCGCCCTCAGATTGATGGCCGAAAAGGGCATGGAGGGCGTCGCGATCAACGAAATCACCGAGGCCGCCGACGTCGGTTTCGGCTCGTTTTACAACCACTTCGAATCGAAGGAAGCGATCTACGCGACGCTCGTCGATAACGTGTTCGAAGAATTCGCGAACATGCTCGATCGCCTTGCGGGCGGCATTACCGACCCCGCAGAGGTGGTCGCCGTCTCTGTGCGCCACACTGTCCTGCGGGCGCGGCACGATCCGGTGTGGGGGCGTTTCCTGATCCGTGAAGGGTTTTCTGCGCGCGCGATGAGCCGCGGGCTGGGCCAGCGGCTACTGCGCGACATCGGCAACGGCATTGCCGCAAAACGGTTCGTCGTTGCCGACCCGTTTATCGGATTTCTCGCAGTGGGCGGCACGGTCCTCTGCGCGATCGCCGCCGAGCTGAACTTCGTCGCGCCTGGCGCGAACGCGGCGGGCGTGCTGAAAGAACTCGGCTTCAGCGGCGAGCACTTCCCGGAGCGCACGGCAGCGATGTTGCTGCAAACGCTCGGGCTAAAGCGCGCTGAGGCGGAAAAGATTGCGGCGCGGCCACTGCCCATCGTCGATGAAGCCGTCGAGGAAAATTGAGGATCGCGAAGCGAGCAAATCCGTTGGTCATGCTCTGGCAGGACTGACCAACGGCCGCGCGTACAATACCGTCGCGCCGCGCTCCGATGACGTGAACAGGCAGCGCAGCGTCCTCTGACACTCGTTTTCCGCAGCGGGGCGTCTGTCGTTGTATGTTCCAAACGCCTATCGTCTGGTTCGGGCTGAACGGCGAGGACGATCCGATCCGGCCAGATCGCCCTTGCACGTTCAACAATGCCGTCATTGCGTTGAAGTTTTCGTTGACGCAGCCGTCTGCTGAGCCGCGGGTAGTTCGCCCATCGCCTGGAACAATGCCGCTGTATCACTCATGCGCTGGGCCGCTGCGCGCGTGGCACCTATCTGGGCGTTGAGATACCTTGCCTCGGTAGCATGGGTTGCCGCCGAAGACAGTGAGCCCATGCGATGGCGCGACGCCGTATCGTCGAATGCCTCACGCGCGGCTTCTGTCGCGGCCTCGTTCGAAGCGAGCGTCTGCGCGTCGTTATCGAGCGCGGCAAGAGAATTCGCCACATCCTGGAAGGCAGAGAGCACCGTCGACTTGTAGTGCAATACAGCGGCGTCGTATGCGTCGATCGATGCGCGGCGCTGTGCGAACAGCGCGCCACCATGAAAGATCGGCTGCGAAAGGCCCGCGCCGATAGCCCACAGGCCGCCCGCGCCTGAGAGCACTGCTGGCCAGCTGAAGCCCCCGCGCCCCATCGATCCGGTTAGCGACAGGCTCGGAAAGAGTTGCGCGGTTGCAGCCCCCACGTCGGCCGCTGCTGCCTTGACGGCCGCGTCGGCGGCCCGGATATCCGGACGCGAGCGCAGCAGGTCCGAAGGCACGGCAACCGGTACATGCTCGGGCAGCGACAGGCTATCGAGATCGGGCACGCTCGGCGCGTTGTCCGGCGTGCGGCCGATCAACACCGCCAGCGCATGGATCGCGAGCGCGCGTTGCTGACGCAGCGCCGGCAGCGTCGCCGCGATGGCAGCGGCGTCCTGTTTCGACGCAAGCGCCTGTGCGCGCGAGACCGAGCCCAGCGCATAGCGCTGCTGATCCTCGTTTGCGGCATCGCCGGACACCGCAACGAGACGCTCGCTGAGCGCGATCTGCCGGTCGAGCGCCGCCACATTGATCGCGCTGCCGACGATGTTCGCGGCAAGCGCACGACGCGACGCCTCCAGTTCAAACGCCTGCGCGTTCACACGGGCCGCGCTCGCCGAATTCATATACCGCGTCTGGCCGAACAGGTCGAACGTGTAATGCGCGAGCAGTTGCCCGGCAAAGAAGTTGTATTGCACCTGCTCAGGGCCAAGCCCCGGCACGACGGGTGAACGCGCGCGCTCGACCTGCACGGCGCCGTCGATGGACGGCAGCGTCGATGCGCCCACCTGCGCGCGAAGTTCCTCTTGTGCTGCAGCAAGCGTGCGCTGCGTCGCCGCGAGCGTCGGACTGTTGCGCAAGCCTTCGTCGACGAGGGCATCGAGGCCGTCGGAACGGTAAAGATGCCACCATTGCGGAACCGCAGTTGCGCCGACATCGAATGTCTGTACGACACCACCCGCATCCGCGGTCTTCGACGGCTGCGCCTGGGCGCCATAGCGCGGGGGCGACGGCGTGGCCGGCGGCTCACCGCTGGGCCCGAACGAGCAAGCCGTCACAGTGAGTGCCGCGGCCACAGCCACCGCGGATGTCTTGTATGTAAAATTCATGATCAAACCTCCGCATGCTCGACGACGACGGGTTGCGCACTGCGCTCGTCGCGGCGCACCCTGAAGCACGTCGCGTAGAGCGCTGGCAAAAAGAACACCGTCAGCATGGTGGCGACGGTGATGCCGCCCATCAGTGCAGTCGCCATGGGTCCGAAGAAGCCCGAGCGAAGTAGCGGGATCAGCGCGAGCACGGCAGCGGCGGCCGTCAGCATGATGGGCCTGAAGCGCCGCACCGTTGCGTTGATAATGGCGTCGTAGCGCGCGTGCCCCGCCGCGATGTCTTGGTCGATCTGGTCGACCAGAATCACGGAGTTGCGCATGATGATGCCGAACATCGCAATCACACCGAGCAGCGCGACAAACCCGAACGGTTTGCCGAACAGCAGCAGTGCAGTCACCACCCCAATAAGCCCCAGCGGCGCCGTCAGCACGACGATAAACGTGCGCGCGAAGTTCTTTAGCTGGATCATCAGCAGCGTCAGCACGGCGATGATCATCAGCGGCATTTCCGCGTTGATCGACGTCTGGCCCTTCACGCTCTCTTCGACCGCTCCGCCCACCTCGATCCGATATCCGACAGGCAGCTTAGAGCGCACAGCGGTAAGTGCGCGCTCGATGTCGCGCGTGACGTCGATGCCCTGCGCGTCGCCGCGCACGTCCGCCTGCACGGTGATGGTCGGCTGGCGATCGCGCTCCCAGATCACGCCGTATTCCAACGTGTTGCGCACATGCCCGAGCGAGCCGAGCGGCACCGCGCCGTTCGGTGTCGGGATGGCGAGGCTCGTAAGCTTCGCGGGGTCGACGCGCTCGCTCTTCGGCGCACGTAGGTCGACATTGATCAGCTTGTCGCGCTCGCGATACTGCGTGACCGTGTAGCCGGACAACGTCATGGCGAGGAAGCTGGACACGTCCTCCGATGTGACGCCAAGCTGGCGGGCCCTGTTCTGGTCGATCTCGAACGAGATTGACCGTTCGGCCGGCTCGTCCCAGTCGAACTGGACGTTGCGCGTCCGTGAGTCGGCGCGGACCTTCTGCGCAACGGTGTCCGCCAGCGTGCGCACCGTTGCGATATCGTCACCGCTCACGCGGAACTTGATCGGGAAACCCACAGGCGGCCCGTTTTCGAGGCGCGCGACGCGTGTGCGCACGCCGGAAAAGTCCTTTTCCAGTTTCCCGTCGAGCCAGTGCATCAACGCCTCGCGCGTCTCCACGTCTTTGGCCGTGACGATGAACTGCGCGAAGTTGGGCTGCTGAAGCTGCTGGTCGAGCGATAGATAGAATCGCGGCGCACCGGTGCCGACGAAGTCGACGAAGTGGTCGATCCCGGGCTTACCATCGAGAATTTTCTCCAAACGCTTTGATTCACGTAATGTCGCCTCGAACGAAGCACCTTCCGGGAGCCTCAGGTCGACGAGCAACTCCGGGCGCTCGGAGTTGGGGAAGAATTGCTGCGGGACCCGCGTGAACGCTCCCATCGCAATGACGAAGAGCACGGCGGTGACCCCGAGCACGACCCAGCGTCGGTCAATGCACAACGCGACCCAGCCCGACAGGCGCCGATAGAAGCCCGTGTTGTAGACGTCGTGTTCATGGTCGTGGCCGCCGCTCGCATGATCCTTGCGCTCCGGAAGCAGGTGAAACCCCAGCAACGGCACAAGCACGACGGCTGCGAACCACGAGACGACGAGCGAAATGGCCGAGACTTCGAAGATCGAGCGCGTGTACTCGCCCGTGCTCGATTTCGCAAGCGCAATCGGGAGGAAGCCCGAGACGGTCACAAGCGTGCCCGTCAGCATGGGGAATGCCGTACTCGTGTACGCAAAGGCCGCCGCGCGCACGCGGCTCCAACCCTGCTCGAGCTTCACGGCCATCATTTCGACGGCAATGATCGCGTCGTCGACGAGCAGCCCCAACGCGAGCACGAGCGTGCCAAGCGACACCTTGTCCAATCCAATGCCGAACAAGTGCATGCATAGCGCCGTCACTGCCAGGACGATCGGGATCGTGATGACGACGACCATGCCCGTTCGCAAGCCCAGCGAGATGAGGCTGACAACCAGCACGATCGCCACTGCTTCGCCAACCGCCTCGACGAAGTCGTCTACTGAATGCTTAACCGCATGCGGCATGCTTGAGACGGCCGCGAGTTTCAGACCCGCTGGCAATGAGGCCTGCAGCTCAGCCGTCCTCGCGTCCAGTGCCTTACCGAGATTGATGACGTCGCCGCCCTTTTGCATGGTCACGCCGATGCCGAGTACCGCTTGACCGCCGAGGCGCATTTGGGTAACTGGCGGATCGTCGTAACCGCGTTTGATCGTCGCAATGTCGCCGAGGCGGAACGCACGCTTGTTCACCGTGATCAGCATGTCCGCGAGCGCCTGCTCATCCTTGAAAGCGCCGCTCGGCCGTACAAACACACGGTCGTCCGCCGTCGTAATAGTGCCCACGGGTGCGACGGTGTTCTGCGCATCGATGGCCTGGGCGAGCTGCTGCGGCGTGATCGACAGTCGCGTCAGCTGCGCATTCGAAATTTCGACAAAGATGTGCTGATCGGGATCGCCGAAGTATTCGACCTTTGCCACGCCAGGCACGCGCAACAAGACGGTACGCAGCTTGTCTGCGTAGTCATGCAGTTGCGCGGGCGTGAAGCCGTCGCCTTCGAGCGCATAGATGTTCGTGTAGACGTCGCCGAACTCGTCGTTGAAGAATGGTCCTACCGCGCCTTTCGGAAGCGTTGCCCGTATGTCGCCCACCTTCTTGCGCACCTGATACCAGGTCTCGGGCACCTCCTTAACAGGCGCCGAGTCCTTCATCGCGAAGAAGATCATCGACTCGCCTGGGCGCGAATAGCTCTTGATATTGTCCACATAGGGGGCCGCCTGCAGTTGGCGACCGATCCGGTCCGTGATCTGTTCCTGCACGTCGCGGGACGCAGCGCCCGGCCAGTAGGTCTTGATGACCATCGTCCGAAAGGTGAACGGCGGATCTTCCGATTGTGCTAGCTGCGTATAACCGATCACACCAAAGAGCGTCATCAGACCGATCAGAAAGATCACAAGCTGCTGATGCCGCAGCGCCCAGGCAGACAGATTGAAACCGGTTCCGCCAGCGGCGGCATTATCAGAAGCATTCACGGGCGCGCTCGCGCGCGCGCTTTCATGGTCGCGCGCGTTCATGTCGGGAAGTTCTCCTGATGAAGCGGAGGCACCGCCTGCACCTGCTGGCCTGAACTCACGGCATGCACGCCTTGCAGAACGACCCGGTCGCCGTCATGCAGGCCCGAACTCACCGAGACCGTGCGCTCGTCATATCGCTCGATCGTGACCGGGCGCAGCTCGAGCGTATTGCTGCCGTTACGCACGACCCAGACGGCCGGATTCTCGCCCTTGTGAAAGAGCGCTGTCACCGGCAGTGTGAACGGCTCGCCCGAAGCGCTATCGTCGGCCACGTCGAACATCACATTTGCCGTCATGCCAAGGCGCACTTGCGGACCCGGTGCAGCCAGCGTCAACTTCACCCGCCATGTGCGGCTTTCGCTATCGGCCGCGGCCGACACCTCACGCACCCGCGCTTCGAGCGTCTTGCCCGGCAGCGCCGGCAATGTGACGCGCGCTCGTGCCCCGATCGTCAACGCGTTCAGTGCCCGTTCCGGCGCGTCACAGACGATGTCGACGTCGCCCGTCCAATCAACGTGATAGACGGCCTGCGTGGCCTGCATGTTCTGTCCGGTATCGGCATCCTCCGATGTGACCACACCGTCATGGTCAGCTGTCAGCGCCGTGTAGCGCAGTTGATCGGTCGCGAGCGCCATCTGGGCTCGCGCCGAATCGCGCTGCGCCAGAGCCGTCGCATAGGCATCCTGAGTCTGCTCTAGTTGCGCTGCGGCGATCAGGTTCGCGTGCGCCTGCGCCTGATCACGGTCAAGCTGCTGCTTGGCGAAGCTGAGCCGATGCTCGGCGGCGGCCAACAGTGCTCTTGCATTGGCAAGGTTGTTGCGCAGATCGGTTGGGTCAAGTAACGCAACCGTCTGCCCCGCCTTGACCGAATCGCCGATGCGCACTCGTCGCTCGATGATTTTGCCGCCCACGCGAAACGACAGGGGTGTGGAGTAACGGGCCTGGACCTGCGCAGGCAACGAGGCACTCGCGTTGTTCGCATCCGGATGAACCGCAAGGGCGACAACCGGTTTGGCTTCCGGCACGACGGCTTCACGCTGGTGGCATGCTGAAAGAAGGATTGCGCCGCACGCCGCGACGACAACGGGTAACCGGTGCGTCGACCGGAACAAGAAGGGTAACAAAGAGCGCGCCCGTTTTAGCGCGACGGGTCCGGATAGTTTCACGATGTTCACAAGGCAGGTGATGAGTCGAGGTAGAAATGCCAACAGCGCTGATCGGGCTAGCCGTGGCCGCGAGAAGCAAGCCTCGCCAGCAGAGCGAGAACAAGAAAGCTCCTGATGCGTCGCTGACTCGCTACAAGAACTCGAATTCAGCGAAGCCCCGCATTCGGCGAGAGATCGCACGCGGAACGCCCGGCCATTGCAAACTTTCTGCGCTACGGTCCCCGATCTTGGTATGTTCGGGTCCGATAAAATGCGCTCATCAGATAACGGCGCCGCAGTTCCCGCAAAGCAGAAGCGAACACCGCGCTGGCAGGCAATGCAAGCAGAACGCCAAAGAAACCAAACAGCTCGCCAAAAGCAAGTAACGAGAAGATGACGGCAAGCGGATGCAGGCCAATGCGCTCGCCGACGAGCCGGGGCGTAAGAACGACGCTCTCCAAGATTTGCCCGACTCCATACACTACAATCACGGCTCCGAACCCGTACCAGTTTGCGAACTGCAGAAACGCAGCCAGAAGCGCCAATGCCAGCGCGGTCGCGAACCCGATGTAAGGGATGAACACGGCAAGCCCTGTGAGAAGACCGACGGGCAGTGCGACGTCCAACCCGGCGATCTTTAGCGCAACCGGATAAAACAGCGCGAGTATTCCGACGACGAGCAGTTGCCCGCGCAGATACTGCGACATCATCTGATCGATCTCCGCAATGAAATCCCGTGTTTTCGCGAGCCAGCGTCGCGGCACAAAGCTCTCTATGCGCTCGAACGCTTCATGCCGGTCATAGAGCAGGTAGAAAAGAACGAGGGGCACGAGCACCACATTCCCCGCGACGCTGACCATCAGGCTGCCGCTTGTGCGCAGATACTCCCAAGCCGAGGGAGCAGCGCCTTGCTCGCTTGCTGATAAACGTGCGGTTAAAGCCTCACGGATATTCGCCAGATTGACCGAGTAGTCAATTCCCAGTAAAGCCATCCGCGGTCTCAGAACGGCGTCGAGATTCTGCACCATTGAAGGAAGCTGCCTCGCAAGCTCAGGTCCTTCCTTTTGAAGGACAGCAAATACTAACAATGCGAACAACCCGATAAGCATTGCGATCAGAGAGATCATAAGCAGGGCGGCGAGGCCCCTGGGCGTGCGATGTCGAACTAGCCACTCCACGCCCGGCTGTAAAACGTACGCGATGATTGCACCGAGAAGAAACGGTGTTAGAACAGGACGCAATGCCCACAGCAAAACACCGGCCAACAAGGCTACGGCGCCCCAAAACAACGACTGGCGATGGTAGGTAGTCAAAGGTACTCTCATCCGGGTGCTAGCTGGTTGCGCTTCTTCGCCCGGGAACGTTGCATGCATGATCGCGCATGGTCCGCATAAATTACTTTGGCTTCCTAATAGTAGAAAGCGCCTCTCTGTCGAAACGATATGGTTTGGCTGCCCTTATTTGTTAAGGATGTCAGGCTTCCAGCGGTCGAAATCGGCCCAGCCCCCCCTAACTCCGGGGCAAAAGTTCAGTCATTTATCGTCTTCGTATTCGGGGCCGTGCTCAATGACCCACGATAAGAAGGCGACAGCAATAGTCCTTAAGCCCTTGCCGCACATGTTTGGCCCGTTAATCATGTTGAAGAACATAATGCCATCGCTGATACTCGCCATCCCGATCGCCAGTGCCTCTGTCTGTCCGCGCGACAATTCCGCTTTATTGGCCGCCCGTAGGCTCCGAATGCACTCACCCGTAGCGGCTAATCTCTGGTTTCGCAACGCATTGATGGGATCTCGGTACGCAGCATCCCTCGATGCTAGAAGAGCACCTTCTGCCCAAAGACTGAACGAATCGGGCCTGAGGGAATCGGTGAAACAGGCAGTGGCACGTTCCTTCACTTCATCGGACGTGCCGCCCTTCTTCGTGATCGCGTGCAAGTTCAAACAAGTCCGTTCGCCGTCCCGCCGCAACAGCTCGATTAGCACTTCAGCCTTGCTCTCAAAGTTAAAGTAGAACGCACCACGCGAGTATCCGGCCTCCTCCGAGATGTCGTCCACGCTCGTTGCAGCCAACCCCTTACGTACGAACATTGTCTCGGCCGCGTCGAGCAGCCGTTCCCGCGTTCGCTCTTTGCGCTCCGCGCGTGTTAGGCGTTTCCGCTTCATAGCAACGGCTCTGGTTACAAACAGCTTGCTGCCACTGCCTTCAAACTGCACCTCTCTCGGAATACGCAGGTTGGAGCTCTCATCACGGGGGTAGTCCGCGCCTCCGTTTCGGAAGATTAAACCGCAAACTGATATTTATGTCAATGATGTGTTTAACGTCATACATGATTGAACGCTACACGCGCTGCTTTCGCGTTGAGGGGGCATGACCGAGAAGTCGCCTTGATACTTTTCGGCGATCGGCGACCCGCCTGCCCGCCTGGGCGTTTGGCTGCGTCTACGCTTCCGGGGTGCCAGCGGCCGCAGCGGTGCGCGCGGAGCGAACGTCGTCCAACGAAGCAACGCCAGCCGGAGAGACGTTGGCCGCTTGGTTCGCCGAGCGCTATGCGACCGCCTGCTTGAAGATGGACGACGAATGGATGGCATTGTCAGCGTCGCGCTGTGGCTCGGCCCTTACGCAAACTTCTTCCTATTCGTCACCTGCTCGTTCCTGCGAACGCGCTTGCCGCCGGCAGCATAATAAGAAACGTACACGGGCATGACGCGCTCGTGGTTGCAACGAACACCCGCTGTCGGTTTGCCGTCGCCGTCAGTCAGTCGTCGTGCCTGACGCGGGTCTCGTCGAGCACCGTATGAACGCCATCGAGCGAACGAACCGCCTCGTATGCGACCTTTTTCGCGGCCGCCGACGATACCGTGCCTCGGAGCGTGACGGTGCCGTCGGCGACGCGCACTTCGATATCGTCTGCCTCGATATCGGCCGCACGGCGCATGGCCGCGTGGATACCGGACGTCGCCTGCAATTGCATCTGCCGGTCACTGACCCGCAACAGGTTGACTATTCCGGTGATGCCTGTCAAATGCGCGACGACATGCTCCGCGAGTTTTCGCTGGAAGGACCACGGCATCTCGCCCGACAAGGTGACGCAGCCATGCTCTACCGCAACTTCAATCGCATCCGCAGGAAGGCACGCCTCCCATCTCAGCGCCACGCGCACATCCGACGCCAGCGCGGCATCCGTGCGCTGCGCTTCATGCGACAGTTCCACTACGATGCAGTCGTTTACGGAGTCAACGCCCGGCAGTGCGCCAGCGATCTCGCATATGACCCGCTTATTCGCGTAGCTTCTGACGCTTCCCCGAAGCGTCACGCGCCCGTCATGAACATCTACGATCACCGGTTCCGATGCAAGGTGCGCGTCCAGCCGAAGCGCATCGTCGATTGCGACGATCAGCGCGTTGTCGTTTTGGGGCGAGCCCTCTGCGCGCCGTTCTGCCGGCAGGGTTGAGCGGGGTGCGGAAACATTCGTCGGCGACATCGTCAGCGTGCTCATGTCAATCGTCCCACAACGCATTGATCAGACCGGCCGTGACAGCGAAGCGCATGCCGAGGCAGACATCAGTCGCCCGCGAACGGACCCACGAGTCCTTGACGTTGTCACGGTGAACCAGACTACCGCCGTCGAGCCAGACTCGTTTGATAAGGATCAATTGCAGCGCGCGCCGAGTCGCGACGTCGTCGCGCTCCTCGGCGCATCATCGCGCGCGCGGCGCTCGTCGGACGATGACGGTCAAGGCGTAACGAGCGGCCAGACATAGACTTCGTGAAGGCGAGTTTGCTCCGGGTCTCGGTCTTCGGTGCAGGGTGTATTCGTTCATCCCATAGCATGCGCAGCATCTCCGCCACGAGCGGGCCCGCGAACAGGCCAATCAGTCCGAACGCGGCAACGCCTCCGATGATACCGAGCAACGCCAGGGCGAACGGCATGCGCACCGCATTGCCGATGACCACCATGCGGATGACATTGTCGACCGAGCTGACCACCAGCGCGCCCCAAAGCAGCAGACCGATGCCGCCCCACAGATTTGCTTCCATGAGCAGCGCGACGCCGGTGGGCAGCCAAACGAAGAGCGCGCCGAACGGCACGAGCGCCGCGAATGCCGTCAGCAACGCAAGCAATAGCGGCTCATCGACGCCTGCCGCCCAGTAACCTATGCCGGCACACGCCGCTTGCCCGATTGCAGTGAGGGGAACCCCGATTAGCACCGCGCGCGTCACGCTGCGAAGTACCGCGACGTAGGCTTCGAGCCTTGGACCTATAAGCGGTTCCAGTAACCGACGTACCTTCGCAATCAGCGATTCACCATGCCGATAAGTGAAATAGAGCGCAATGAAAGCAAAGCCGAAGTGCAGCACATTGCGGCCTGCCAGGCGGCCCGCCTTCGACAGGGCGCTCAACCATCCGTCGCCTGGAAATGCGACATCTTTCCTCAAGGCTGGCGCGTCGCGTATCAGCTCGGATAGTCTCGCGCCGACGACCGGAACATCCGCGACAACTGAGGCAAGCCGCTTCGGCTCCCCGCCGCTCCACGCGACGAATCGATTAGCGACTTCGACGACCTCGCGGGTCAACGGCACTCCAATGGCAATCGTCGATCCGACGATGACCAGCGCGACCGAGACGGTCATCATCAGCGCGCTCAACGACGCGCCGCCGCGCATGCCCTTACGCATGAATATGTACAAGGGCCACGTTGCATAGGCAAGAAGGAATGCCCACAAGACCGGGCCGATGAATGGGCGGACCAGCAGTGCTCCCAACGCGAGGATCACGATTGAGGCAAACCCCGATGCATTCGACGCATCCGTTCGCTTTTTCATTTCGCTATTGCCGCTATATCGCCGCTATCGGAGCGGAGCGTCGGGTTGAGTGTCAGCGCCGATATGAACCTGACGCGCCGCTTAGCAGAAATCTGACGCAAGACGGTGCAGGCGAACCGGCCAGTTGGTCCGCCTTCCATCCATCATGATGCGATCGCAAGCTGCGCCGATCTGATCTAGATCAACCTCCCCGACGCGGGCGCAATCAAGATGGTGCTATCGCATACAGAAGGGCACGCCGAGACGACTGCCCGATATACGAACATGGAACCCACTGAAGATAAGGCCGAGGCCTATCGGCCGCGACGAGTACTGATCGCCCTCGACACGTCGCCTGCATCGGAGAACGCGCTTCGCTACGCTTGCAGCTTCGTCTCACCCGGCACGTTCGTGCGTCTTGTCAGCGTGGTCGATAACCCGTATGTGCCGCTGCCGCTTCCGGACAGAATCCCGCTTTCACTCGACTCGGTCCGCCGCGATCTGATCGAAAGCGGCCGCGAAATGCTGCGTCACGCCCAGGCGCAATTCGCCGGGCATGGACTTCATGCCGATACCGAGCTTATCGAATTATCGAAGCAAGGTGGGGACGTCGTGCATGCGATCGCTGAAGTAGCGACGAAGTGGAATGCGGATCTGCTGGTCATCGGTGCGCGTCAGCATCACGGATTGCTGCGCTGGATCGAAGGCAACGTAGCCGAGCCGCTGACCGCCAATGTCAAGCTGCCTCTCCTGATCGTTCCGGAGTCTTTCGCAGCGACGGATGAGAAAGGTCCGCGGCGCATTCTCTTCGCTGTCGACGGCAGCACCGAGGTCGTTCCGGCGCTTCGCGTGGGCGCGAAGTTCGCGACATCGGAAACTTGCATAAAAACGATCTACGTCATCGACAAAGCCGCGCGGTTCGACAATCCTCTGCCCTTTGCCTTGTTCGAAGAAGCATTCATGGCAGAAGGCAAGTCGGCCATGACGATCGCGCGACGCGTGCTCGATCACGTTCCCGGACACAAAACCGCTGAGATCGTGAGCACCAGCCAGTGCAGGGACGATATCGCTCATACAATCGTGCGCGAGGCGAACGCGTGGCGTGCCGACCTGCTCGTCATGGGCACGCATGGCCGGCGCGGAGCCGCGCGCTGGGTGCTCGGCAGCGTTGCGCGCCGCGTTGTGGGCATCACGTGCATACCGCTATTGCTCGTCAACTCCGCATTCGGCTAAGTGCTGCACGTTGCTCAGGCGCTGTCATCGAGTGCATGAAAAAGCTCGTCCTCCTGCGCGCAGTGCAGGCGGACGACGGCATCGAGGACGTACAGCAGTCGCTGCAACTCTCGTACGCACCGTTCGTCCGGTCCGTCTGCCGGAAGATCGGCCGCTATGCGCCGTAACACGTGAACAGTGCGAAAGATCTCCGCGTGAGTGCCGGCCATCGCCGCCATGGGGTCTTCACCGCCGAGCCGCCTGGCGAGGTCTGGATACAGACGGATATCGTCCTCCTTCTCGTGCGCCAGCAGAACACGCACCAGGAGTTCGTTGATTCTTTCCAGCTCCGCCGAGACTGCTTGCCTCGGAAGCCCAGGCAAACCTTCAG
>Ga0105238_10001697_pt1 | contig 22172 bp, 23 predicted proteins | sample KBSC34metaG_FD_81526 | JGI IMG/M metagenome (GOLD analysis project Ga0105238, IMG submission 81526) | Corn rhizosphere microbial communities from Kellogg Biological Station, Michigan, USA - KBS C3-4 metaG | ecosystem: Host-associated > Plants > Roots > Rhizosphere > Soil | place: Michigan, USA...
GCCAATCCAAGATTGAGCCTGCGTGCAAATTCGTCAACGAGCAGTTCGCCATCACTGCTATCACGGCAGTGAAGACCGCTGTTCGGAACGAAACGCATTGGCCGAATGGCAAAGACACTTCGATGCACCTCAAAGCCACAGCGCGACTGCTGCGCGGGTCGAACTGGGGAGATCGCGTATAAAACTTGGGTGATCCGAAGAGATGAACAAAAACTAAGGTTCGAGACAAGCAGCAGATTCGGCAGTTTGTTAAGATTTTCGTATTCTGCGCTTTAAAGCGTATGCGGGGGTTCAGTAGCCAACGGGCGACCCTGCGGAATCTCAACGCCGTCGGAGGTGACTCACCCGCTTGCAGGCGGACCTGATGGGTCGGATTTCAAAATCGCAAATGTTTTGCGTATTCGCTTGCGTCATTTTTGTTCGCAAGAAAATGCGTTTAAATTGAGTTGCTTCGACAGGTGGACGTTTGAAAGGTGTTCAACGCGACAGTTCCACCCCACAGTTTTTGGGATTCAGTCGCAAAATGGCATCCAGATACAAAGCAAAACCGGACGGCCCTGAGGACCGTCCGGCATCGATTACACGGCAAACTTATCGACCAAGACTAAATCAGACAGCTTGGCGGCGACGACGAATGGCTGCCACTGCGGCACCAACGGCACCCAGGCCCAGCAATGCGAACGTCGAAGGTTCTGGCACGGAGACACCCGTTTCAGAGGCGGTACCGTACGACTGTACATAATCCAATGTGACTGATTGTCCGCCTAACAGCGTTCTTTCCCAAATGATCGCCATTCCGATGTCTTGATCGGCAAAGTTTGGATCGTATGGGCTTGCAAACACGGATGACAGCGTAAAGCTGTCGCCGATATAAAGACCTGGAAGGAACGTCAACACAGCGGTTGGATCCGTGGTTGAGAACTTGACCAGATCCGGAGGCAGGCCCGAAGAGTTCGTTGCAATGGCGTACAGTCCATTCACATCATTGAACGAATTGAAGCTACCGCCACGGGGAACTCCCTGGTCTGGATCGCCTGCGTCGAAGAACTTGAACGTTTCGGCATCAGTGCTGTGGTTGGTGATCACAGTACTGATGTTGACATTGTTGCTGCTGAGCGAATAGGTACGAGTGTACTCCAAGTTCCCCCACGCGCCGTTGGTAACAATACTGCCACCCACGATCCCGCTTGTCGCGACGAAGCTGGAAGACCCGAGGTTGCCGTACTGATTGCCGTAGCCATTCGAACTGTCGATACCAAACCCAATGGCAGGAACACCGTAGTTCCAGAAGCCGCCAACGTCCTTGATGACATCCTGAATCGAGCCGTCCGCGTTTACCGTGAGGCTGATCTCGCTATTGGAGATCGTATCTTGGGCGCTGACGGAACCGGTCAGAACGCCGATGGCGGCGAGTGCGGCAGCTGCTGCAACTGAAAACAATTTCTTGGACATATTCGTGAAATCCTACTCGTAAAATCTTGGCAAATCGAACTGAGAACATCACCACGTTAAGTGTTCATTACACAAACCCGTGGTGCGAGGCCCACCTTAGATCGCAATCGCGGTGTCCAAATTCGGCGGGCGCAAAAGTTCGATCGGAATTCCACACGGCGGAACTGGCCTCGGTTCGCCAGCCATCCAGCCCAAGACTCGAAGTGAATTGTGAATCGAATTTGACCCGATCAAACCCGATTCCGTCGGTTCGGAGCCTGAGGTTTTCTTCGTCGATCCAGAATCCAGTGTGGTTTGAACAACAACGGTGACATACAACCCAAACGCAAAGGGCCAGCCCGTCAACGCATTGATCGGCGCTCCGGAATGATCCGATCGAGCACTCGCCTCCCCTGCCCCGGCTCCCACTCCGTCGATACATTCCGCAACGAATCGTTGATCGGGACGTGCAAAGCCTTCAATTTGATCGAAGTCTTCGGGTTGCCAATCGAGGATTGATCCGGCGTGCAGATTCGTCGACGCACAGCTCGCGATCATTGCCATCACGGCAAGGACCATCTCTGTCCGGAACGAAACGCACTGGCCGAATCGCAACTTCACTTCGAATCACCTCAAAACCCCCCGACGCAACTTTGCCTCAGCGTAAAATGGGGATCACGAATAAAACTTAGGCGATCCGAAGAGATAACAAAAATGTTAGGGATGACACAATTCGCCGTGTTGCACTTTGGGTGGGATTAAGGCAATCTGCGCTTGAGAGCGTATATGGAAGTTCAGTCGCCAAATATTGGCGTCTAGAGCTTGCGGAGCGACAGGGGTCGGCTTCCCGAGTCGCATGCGCTGTGATTGTCGTGGTAAAGTGCTTTAGGTAAATGACTTGTGCGATTTTTTGCGTCGACATCGCCTGCCAATGGCAAGCCATTGTAACGAAACATCCTCCAGGGGATGACTGTCTCGTGTGAGTTGTTCCGATCAAGATACGCATTCGGTCGATTTGCCAGGGCAAGTCATCAATCAGAGACTTTTCCCCGGCGCACTAATTCTGGTCGTCTTTTTCCGCATCTTTCGATGACCTGGCGAATTTCTGGTTAGAATGGAAGCCGATTGCCAGAATTCCCGATTTGCGCGCCTTGGCAATCGAGATCAGCGAGTAATCGTGATTCTTCGGGTCTTTGAATTCTTTCTCATGATTTTTCAGTGCGGCATTCGCGTGAGCCACTGCGCCGGCGAATGTTTTCCACGAATTCTCGGTCTGCGACTCTTCGTCGACGATCTCTTCCAGACCTTGAACTTCGATGGCATCGCCTTCGATTGTGCTGCCAATCATCGTCGTTTCCAGACCACAAAGCTCTTTCCCTTCGGGATCCAGGCTGAACACCAGAAAACAATGTCCCGGAACATGGACCAGCATCGGTTCGATTCCCACTTTGCGTAGCAGTGACGCCAACAGAACGCTGCCGTCCACGCAGTTCGCTTGGGCGTTATTGATCGATTCGTCGATCAAGCGGATATGCTGACTGCCAACGCTCTCAGAATCGGCGACCGAGTTCGTGATGCTGCTATAGCGGACATCTCGGGCACTCAACGCGTGCCACAGAGCATATGCCTGTCGATAAACTTCCGCCTTGTCTTTGGCCTGGTAGCCAGTAAACGAATCGACAATCCGGGTGTTCAGGGCTTCACGCAGGATCTTGTCCACGAACGGATGCTGCTCGTTCACATATGCGGCAAACATGAACCGTGTGCTGGTCCAGACACCATCTTTGCTGAAGCTGTAGGGACAATCGTTGATTGATCTCAATGTCACCGTTTCGGTCTGTTCTTCTGAGTCTTCGCCGGCAGTGATTTCGAAGGAAATGGAGATCGGACCGGTCTGAGTTCGCCGCGCCAACTGATCGTACTTGTATTTGATTTTCGGACGAACAATGTACGTTTCGCCTGCCTCGGGCAACGTGCACGTGATCGTGCTCGGCTCCATGATGGCGTCGCATGAAATCGTCAAAGTCACTTCCTGATCGTCTTCGTCGGCTTCGATCGAAACGCCCAACAAACCGCGACGATCGCCAATCACGTTGTCATCGTCGTCGTTGTCTGAATTGGAGTTTTCAACGGGCTTCATGGTCGCTGTGGCAACGACGTACGATGGAAACAGGTGTCCGTTCCAACCGCTTTCAGGCTCAAAATCGGCACCAACCGTCGCCGCCGGAAGAACCAGCATCAGCGCCACAAACAAGCACGAGACATTGAACGGAAGCAAAGAACGCATGGCCCAACTCCAAGTTCCGAGAAAAGTATCTCTCAGGAGCTTACTTCCGGATGCGGGGTGTTCGACGCAAAACGATTTTTCGAGTTACGAATCGCAAGAAATGGATGGCGCGCAGATCAGAAAGATCCAGCTTGGCAAAATGGACTAGGTAGAACCGTCTGGTCGCGGCATGCTTAACCGCGTTACGAACCGGCTTCCAATTTCTCGCGCATGATTTGCAATTCGAGGATGTCGGCCTCGGCCTTCAATACGCTGACCATGGTTCCCTGGGCCGATTCCTTTCTTTGTTGAGCAACTTCCTTCCATTCAGACGCTTTTTTGATTGCCTGATCACAGATTTTGAGACGTTCATCGCGCGTCTGGGCATAGTCGAGCCGAGCCGTCAAGAGGTCGGTACTGGCGCTGTGAACTTCTTCGTAAGAGATCCGTGCACTGGTAAAAAGATGTGAAGCCACCTCCATTCGCTGCTCCAGCACGGTCAATCGCTTCATCTGCAGTTCTTTGATTCGCGCATTGACCTTCTTCGCTTCCTGCGACCCGACCGGATTGCCAAACACGACCAGCAAGCCTGCACAACAAATACTCAATGCCATTGCAGAGACGGGCATTCTTGAGTTCAGACACATCATCGATCTCCACTCACTTCACAAGATTTTGCGACAACGGGACGAGATTGATACGACAAGCAGTCTACCGGTATCGTCCGGTCATTTTGAATAGACACAATGTCTTCAAGTGTGCTTGCTTCTTTGACAGTTTCACCTGAATCGGTCGCACTGATCGGCGGATTCACTCGCCAAAAAAAGGTCGACGTTAGCAGAATCGATTCCCCGCAGAAGAATTGGTCATCTGTCAGCAAGTGCGCACAGGGTCATTCAAGCGGGTTTCTTGTCAGCGATGTGCCACAGGACGCCCGTCGGATCAGAAAGATAAAGGACACGCAGCCCCCAGGGTTGCATCGTCGGAGGTTTGGCCATGTGGAGACTGTACTTCTCCTTCAGCCCTGCCCGTTCAATGTGCGCCCACCATTCATTGGCATCTTCAACCATCAGGCTCATCATGAAGTTTCCAGCATGTTCCTGCACGTAGAAATTGGCCTGTAGCAGGAAACGAAACTGGCCGACCTGAAACTGGGCAATTTCCTGGTTGCCCCACACAAGTGTGAAACCCAGGTCGGCATAGAACCGCTTCGAAAGCTCGAAGTCTTTCGATGGTACAAATGCGTTGAGATCAAGGACTGGGCTGTGATCCATCGAAAGCCTCCTCAATGCTCCTAGCGGTCACCGATCAAGGTTTTGAAATGAGCGAATTGGTCATTTCAATCAAGTCTACTCAGATATTCTCGCACTGAATGCCGCGACCTGTCTGGTGAATCTAATTTCAAGCATCATGAACCTGATGACTTCGGCTGTAAGTATCTGTTGGGAATGTTTTCCAGAGGCGGAACATGCCTGCCTGAGTATTCCAACAGACATTTGATGTTGGAATAGATGTCAGCGTCATTGCGATGAACTTGCGGCATGAGTCCCAATTGTGCATAGGAAATGGGTGTGACGTCGAAAAACGTTGTTTCCCATTCGTAGCCCTTGCCCCAAGTAATGCCGTCAAGACGAATGTCGGTCCTGGCACCCGCATCTAACAGCAAACGCATGATTGGCTCGGCACGATTGTGGATCGAGTTCGCAGTGTGAAAAATTGGCGTGTGTCCATTCAACCCGTATTCGTCCATGTCTGCTGTCGCATTTACATCAGCCCCTGCGTCCACCAACGCACGAGCCGCGTCGAGATTGCCATATTCGGCGGCCACATGCAGCAGCGTTACGCCAACGAGAGAGGTGAATGCCGAAACCAGCGTCGTCCGATGACGCAAAAATGCTGAGTTCGCTTTGATGGCGTCCCTGACTGCGTCTGCATCATTCAACAGGACCGGTGCGATCACGGGGTCTCGCAGGATGGCGCCGCGCTCAAAGAGCAAACGAAGACACTCACCAAGTCGATCCGATCGCGTGTATTCTTCAAGCAGCCAGTCGACCGGCAGCTTGCCGCGAATCGGTTCGCATGGATTTGCACCTGCCTCGAGAGCGGCGTGCGCACCGGCGATGTCGTGCCCATCGAACGCGTTCAAAAGTTCCTGATCGGCCATCGACATTCGAGCCACCTCATCGTTCGAGGCTTCTGTGATCATCACTCAATAGTCGGCAAGGGGTTGATTGAGGCCGAGTCCACCTTGATGCGGCGCTTGTACGTATTCATCCGGCGGCTTTGCAATCGCCGACACGCACGCCTTCGAACAGGCATGCACGAGTAATGGAATGACATCTTAACCCACGCGTAATGAGACCCAGTATTGCAGCGGTTCCGATCCATGGAAGGGAGTCTCACAGACGCTGCACGATTCGGGCTCATAGGCATCGTGTCTCTGCGGTAGCCTGGGAAATGGAGGTCGATATTTTCGGTTTCCGTAGAGCGCACGGGTGCTGACAGCGCTGTCCTTCAACTTGGCGCAGCGCGTCATCTCGTAAGGGAACCAATGCAAGCGGTACGAGGTGTACGGCGTAAACTGTTCCAGACTTGTCATGGCTCCGACCTCAGGCGGTATTCGGACCAGGCTGCTGCCGTACAAGCTCAAGTGTTTAACCGCTTTCGGTCTGCCAATGCTTGCGGGTAGCGTGACAATCTGAGTCCACTGCTCTGGCGTCATTTCCCGATCGGGCGAGAACTCTTCTCGTCCGTCGTTGGCGGCCTCGTCGATCAATTCCAACAACCGCTGCCAGGCGAAACAGGTGGTGTCCTGTAGCACCGTGTGCAGCTTCAATTCGGACCACTTCGAGTGGCCGTACTGCGCCTCCAGACAATCGCACATTGGACGCTGCACAGGGTTCACGGCAGCTTCGTTGACCGAATGGTTCGTCAGCGGTCGTAGTTTCGGATTGGACGACATGGTGCGGACTACCTCAAACTGAAACCAAGAGTACCTGGAAGGGACCAAATCGATCATAGGGTGCCTGAATCAGACAAACTAGATCCTCTCGCGGCTTGACTAGTAAGAGAATACTTACGTATATTGGCCGCACAATGAAGACGGCCGACCGCGAACAAGATGTGTTTGGAGCAATCAGTCATCCGGCACGGCGACGAATGCTGGATCTGCTTGTTCTTTCCGACCGTTCCGTCAACGCGATCGCCCAACACTTCGAAATGAGCCGTCCGGCGGTCTCTCAGCACTTGGCGATTCTGCTCGACGCTGGATTGGTGAGCGAGCAGCGGCAAGGTCGAGAACGCCATTATCACCTCGTACCCGAGCGGCTCGCTCCGGTGCGGCAATGGATGGCGCATTACGAGCAATTCTGGGACGACCATCTATCGCGCCTGCAAAAGCTGTTAGCCAAGAAGGACAAAGAGTGACGAGATCGATTCAACGAGAATTGCTGATTCCGCAGTCACCGGAGCGAGTCTGGCAGGCGCTGACAGAGAGTGCGACGCTCGCCGAATGGCTGTATCCCAACGATTTCGAGCCGCGCATCGGTCATCGTTTCACCTTTCGTGTGCCGCCCAAACCCGCCGTTGGTTTCGACGGACTGACTGTCCAATGTGAAGTTCTGGAATGCGATCCGCCCCGTCGACTCGCATTCTCATGGTCGGTTCCCGGCCCTGTCGCCAACACTGTGGTCACATTTCGGCTTGAGTCTGCCGGAGGGGAAACGCGCGTCTACTTCGAACATGCCGGCTTCGACGAGTCGCAGCCGTACGGGACTCAGGCGGTCCGCGGGGCCGAGTTCGGCTGGGCACAGATGCTGGAACGACTCGTCACTGTCGTCGCGAACCTGGCACCCGATCCTACTTGATCATCTCACCCGGGCGATTTTGACCAAACATCCCGATCACTCATTCGGACACAAAAACTCCATGACCCAAGCCACTCAACGCGCCATCGTCCGCTGGATTCACCTCATTTTCAGCATTCCGATCATTGGTTACATCTATAGCCCGTTTGAAGAGATTCCTAAGTATGCCCCGCCGACTCGAATGATCTTCTTGCCCATCCTGATCCTGACCGGGCTTTGGATGTGGAAGGGACACTTGCTTCGACGGCTTTTCTCCAAAGGATGACTCGATGACGGCGAGGCGAATCGATGAATAACACGGATTCCCGCGTAACGATTCACATGGTGGCGAGCCTCGATGGCTTCGTCGCTCGGAAGGATGGGACCGTCGATTGGCTGGAGACCGCAGATGAATACGTGGGCGGTGAGACACTCGACCCGGCATTCGTCGAGGCATTCCTCAAGACGATCGACTGCTATGTCATGGGTTCACGAACATATGAGACGGCCTTGAATTTTGAGGCCAAAGGGATGGGATGGGCGTATGGTGACAAGCCCGTGATCGTACTCACTCATCGCGAACTGCCACGAATCCGGGAAACCGTTGAATTCTACTCAGGTGATCTCGTACGGTTGGTAAATGAACGCTTGCGGCCCATGTTTCATTCGACGTGGTTCGTGGGTGGCGGTGCGGTTTCTGGCGAATGCCTTCGTCTCGGACTCGCCGACGAAGTCCGTTATTCGATTCTGCCAGTCTTGATCGGCGATGGAATCGCCTTCTTCAAAGGACTCGATCGAGACGTTGCTCTGCATCTCGCCGAAGTGAATGCTTACGTCAGCGGCATGGTGGCGCTGACGTATGAAGTGCGACGAGGGGGACCAACACCCATTCAATGAATCCAATATTCGATCGACGGCCAAGGTCACTGCGATTCCGAAATCGATCTGGTCGAATCGAGCGCCAGAGCTGTCAGTCCCGACAAGATCAGCGCCCCGGCGCACAGCGCGAACAGGTGGTTCCATTCTGTCGGTGACTGCGTTTCACCTAGGACCTTGTTGTACAGCGGCGGCGCGATCGCGGCACCCAGGTTGCCCCACATGTTGGCCCAAGCCATGATCGAGGCGGTGAATGGGCCGCCGACATCTTGAGCATAGGCCCAGATTGCCGGAACACCCAAATCACACGCAAATGTAGCAAAGGCGAGACAACCGACGATGGCCCAGGGAATCCACGCCGGACTGTCGCCGGTGGGCCACTGAGCGACGACGATGCACATGCCATATCCTGCCGCAGCCAGGAACCGCGTCACCAGGACCGGTACGCGACGGCCCCATTTCAGCCCCAATCTTCTGACAGCGATGTCAGTCCCCCACCCTCCACAGAACATCCCGACAATTCCCGCGGCCGTGGGAATCGCTGTCATGACGGCCTGTTCTTTCAACGGAATCTGATGGACCGTTTCCAGATATCGAGGCAACCAGGTCACAACAAACAGCCAGCCGATGTTGGTCAGAAACTGAGTGAGCGAGTTTCCCCACAGGCTGAGACTGCTTAGCAGCATACGCCATGGAAACGCAGACCTTCGATTTCCGGTCTCTTCCAGAGACGTCACGTGCGATGCGATAAATTGTCGCTCGGCGTCGTTGCAAAACGGGTGCGCCTGAGGAGAGTTTCGACACAGGCCGATAAAGAGTGCGGCCGTCGCGATCCCCAGCAGCCCATACAGGATCAGCACGGGTTGCCACCGATCGCGAAAGATTCCAATCAATTCTGCGGTCAGAAGTGGAGCAATCACGGCACCCGCGCGGCCACCCATCGCCACGATCGAACTGGCAGTTCCACGTTGCCGAATCGGGAACCAGGACCGGATCATGCCTGATGCTACCGGATAGGCTCCCGCCTGTGTGGCTCCGCACAGGAACCTCCAAAACAGGATCAACCGGACGATCGTCGTCGTGCCCAGCAGTGCCGTAAATAACGACCAACCCAGGATGTAGATTGTCAGCATCACCCGCGGGCCGTACCGATCGCTCAGCCATCCTGCCGGAAGTTGGGTGAGCGCGTACGACCAGAAGAAGGCGCTCAGAAACCAACTCATCTCAGTTTGCGTCATGTGCAGATCGTCGCGCATCCGCTCTGAGGCAATACCGACTGCGTAGCGATCGAGGTACAACAGGCAGGCGATGATGGTCAGCAGCCCCGCGGTCAGATAGCGAACGCGTGTCTGCGGCATCAGCGAGCTCCTGTGCAGTTGGACCAGATACCGCGTTTGCAGACACGAACCGGGACAACACGGCATGACGAGACACGGATCTTTCCCTCGACATCTTCGAGCGGGAAGTGGCCCGTTTCCCGCCGCATTAACAGGACGTCGGCCTGCAGACCCGGCTTCAGTGATCCCAGTCGATCCTGCAATCGCATCGCTGTTGCCGGAGTTGCCGTTGACGCTTGAATGACCTTTTCAAGTGGCATGCCCAGGTGCAGAAACTTGCTCATCGTCGTCGGCAGGTCATAGACCGGACCACGCAGATTGAAATGATGGATATCGGTACTGATCGTGTCAGGCCAGAAGCCATACTGTTGGCATGCTGGCTCAGCCGCGCTCCAGACGAATGCTCCAACGCCGTGTCCGACATCGAAAAGAACACCGCGTGCCCGTGCCGCGAGCAGTTCCTCCAACGGAGCGCCGTGCCAATCGAACACATGATCGGGATGCGGATGGTACAGATGAGTGTAGATGTCACCGGGCCGCAGCGTGTTGAGCACCGTCGTAGTTGGAATCTTCGATGCCGCATGATGGATCATGCAGGGACGTTTGGTCTGATCGGCCGCTTCGAAGACGCCATGGAATCCGGCCCATTCATTCTTCTCATCGAAGTTGGCCAGACCAGACGTCAGACGAACCTTCATGCCGACCAGGCGTTCTGGCCAGCGTTCAACGCAGCGTACTGCTGACGGCACATCAGCATGGCGACCGTCGTTCAGATCGCCCATAAAGGGCGGGAAGTCCGGATGCCCCTGAATCGCACCAATCATTGAGATATTCAGCAGGGCATAAATCTCTTCCTGGGCGGCCGGCATGATGAAGCGAGCCATGTTCGCATAGGTCAGCGCCCCGGCCGTACCAGTGTCGAGCATCGTGGTGACGCCGGTCCGCAAACCGGCTTCGACAGGATCGATCGAATACAGTCCGATGCCACTGAAGACGTGCACATGCAGGTCGATCAAGCCAGGGGTCACGATCAGTTCGTCGGCGTTGACGATCGTTTCGCCGCGTGCCATCAGGTCGGGACCGATCTCGTCGATCAGCCCGTTCACGATGCGAATATCCACTCGTCGTGCGACCCCGCCGGTGCCGTCGTAAACGGTTCCGCCGCGAATCAGCGATCGGGCCGAGGGCGTTTCTAAAGTGGGGCTCACGCGCGGCCCTTCCCGTTGTCGATGACAACCTGGCGGATCGCCACCACGATTTCGGCTGCGTCGCCGGGTTGCAGGCAAAACGGATAAAGGACGGCTCGATCGGGCGACCGTTCGTCTTCTGCCAGCACGATGCGTTTAGGTCGATGACGCAAGGCCAGAAGTAACGCACGCACCGACAGTCCCGGACCACTCTCAATCCGCAGATTCGGATACGGCTGGCCGTTTGCGCCCTGCGAGTGCCGCGTGATGTTGATTTGTGTTATGTCCTTCACACCTGCATAAATTTCGTCAATCGCATCATTCCAAGCCCGGTGTTCCGCCTGGTGATCGCGGGTCTGATAGCGGTGCAATGCAGCCATCACTCCGATGATCGCCTCTTTACTGACCTTCATCGAACGGCCGATGCCGTGACGGGGAGCACGTGCGATCCAGCCTTGATCGACCCAGTATTGCAGTGACCATGTCCCCGCGCGGACGTCCATGTCGACCATTTGCACCCACGCACTGCGAATCAAGTCCGCACGTCCGCAGAGGATGCCGGATGCCTGCGGACCGCCCAGATGTTTGCCTCCGCTATAAGCAATCAGATCTGCACCATCTGAACTGAATTTGCCGATGTTATCTGTCGGCGGCAGGGCACACGCCGCATCCACGATCAATGGCAATCTGTGTCGGTGGGCCAGCTCCGCCAATTCGGAGATCGATGGTCGTTCTTGAACTTCCAGCCAGGCGTAACCGATGGCGGCTGTGCGTGGACCGATCGCTCGTTCAATCAGGTGCAATGCATCAGGCACGCGATAATCGATCAAAGTCAGTTTTGCCCCCGAAACGCGAATCGCATGGTCGTAATCGAAGGGACCGGGCTGAGGAAAAATGATCTCGTCCCGCACACACCTCGATGTGTCTGGTAGGCGGTCCATCGCGTCCGGATCATTTCCTGCCAGACAGGCCGCGGCCGCCAGCGACAATGCCGCGCCGGCTCCGCAGGTGACGATCCCTGCCTGTGCGCCCGTGATCTTTGCGATCAATTCGCTGGCAGCAGAGAGCAGATCATCCAATTCGAAAAAAGCACCGCTGGCTGCGGACATGGCCGCAATAACGTCAGGATGTGGACAACTGCCGGTGACACGAGTCGCATAACCCACGCCATTGATAATGGGTTGGATGCCCAGCGAAGCGAAGATGTCTTCGGTGGAATTCGGTCGGTCAGACGGCATCGCGACGTCTCCGCGAGAAGGCGTTTGCGGGGTTAGTGACCATCATCTGATGGATTTGCCCGTCAGTGACGCCACGTTCGCGCAATAGAGGCAGAAAAACTTCAAAAATGTACCCGTACCCCTTCCCACCGGTGTATTTCAGATGGTTCAGCATGCAGATGTCTTCGGAAAGAAGTACGCGTTCTACAAATCCTTCTTTCACCAGGGCTGCAACATTGTCGGCCCGTACGGACTCCGGTTGATAGTCCAGGTAGCCGATGTTGTCGACCTCCATGTACACCCCCTTCTCGGCAATCGGCAGCAGGTTGTGCACGCCAACTCGATCGCCCAGATGTCCGATGATAACTCGGCTTAGGTCGGCGCCGAATTCGCTCAGCATCGCAATCTGTTCCATCGCCAGCGTTCCCCAACGCGTCGTATGGGTCGAGATCACAACACCTGTTCTCGCCTGGGCTAATGCAGAGGCGCGAAACACGCGTTCTTCAGCGGGAAGAACGTGATGTCGTCCCGTTCCAATCTCGCCGATAAAGCCCGCGCGAATGCCTGTCGCTGCGACACCGACTTCGATCTCCCGTACCAGAACGTCCGCCAGTTCGCGACTGGTCTTCTCGGTGACGATTGGTGGGTAGCCAAATTCGCGGTACCAGCCACAACCCATCACCACGTGGATGCCCGCTCGCTTCGAGAACCGTGCCAATCGCACTGGATCGCGGCCAATCTCGTCCAGCGTGACATCGCAGATGGTTCGGCCGCCGTGCGAAGTGAAGTTCGTGATCTCCCGCGTCATCACCTCTTCGTCATCGATCACCAGTTGGTAACCGTAGCTGGCGTAGTGATCCATCGCGTCCAGGAACAGATGCTCGTGAGGATATGTGATCCCCATTTGACCCGGCGAAATCACGCCGTTCACGGTGATCACTTCTCGGTCAGCCCAATCGTGTGCCATGCAGATCGATCCTGTCAGCGATGGAGTATTGTTCTGCTCAAACGGACATAACTGTATCTGCGTTCGGCCCATTTTCACCTCAATCTTTACCGACATCTGGATTCGACACCGTCGAATTGTTGACTCGGTCGAACTCGGCTAGTGTGTCTCTCGCGCTTGTGCGAACGAGACTTTGGTTGTCCGATGTCTGCGATCGCTGCGGACTCTGGTCACGTATTCTCCTACCTGGAAACGGTGGCACCGACGATGAGCCGACAGTTTCGTTACAAGGCCATTCAGTTGCCGCAACTGCGAAGCTTTTGCCTGGCCGGTCAGGCGAAGAACTTTACGACCGCCTCGCGCGAGCTGAACTTGTCGGCTTCAACCGTCTGGGAGCAGATTCGAGCATTAGAGCGGATCCTGGGTTGCACGTTGTTGATCCGCGACGGCCGGTCGCTGGAACTGACTTCCGAAGGCCAAGTGTTACTGGAGATTGTCCAACCACATATCGAGGCGTTGGATTCGTTGAAGCGACTATTCGATGCGGGTCGAGCCAAGCTGGCTCCGCGACTCGTCATCGCTTCGTCACAATACTTGTTGCGATTCCACCTGCCTGGTCCGATCCAGGTTTTCACCAGCCAGTTCCCGCAGGTGGAACTGAAGATCGAAGTTCCCTCCTCGGCCGAGTTAGTCACCGTCATCGAGCGGCAACAGGCGGACGTTGCCATCTGTGCGCACGATCCAGAGGAATCGCATTCGGCGATGCTGGACTACGAACAGCTCTTGGAATTGCCACTGACACTGCTGATTGCCAAAACGCATCCGTTGGCTCGCAAGCGTCAGATCGCACTCGCGGATCTGCTCGACCAACCGGTCATACTGCCGGCGATTGGCTCAATCACGCGTCGTCTGATTGACCGCGTCCTGCACAGGTGCAACCTGGCCGACAAGTTGCGTGTCATCATGGAAACGCCGCTGTTCGACGCGACCCAACAATATGTCGAAATGGGGATTGGTATCGGACTGATGCATTTACAGGTTAGCCCTCGGCAATTACCGGGAATCCAGGTCCGATTGGTTGAAGAATCGCACGTCCCGTTGTCGATCGCGATGGTGGTTCGCAAACATGGGCATCTGCCGCAGCATGTTCGTGATTTTCAACAGATTGTGCGCCAGGGTTTGGGATCGGCTGGATCGGGTGTATAAGCCGGCCCTTCAGATTTCCGAACGACGTTGCATGCCAAAGAGTTCCCAGCACTCACCATTCGACCCGGTCGACAATAACTCTCTCAAATGCCTGTTTGGCAGGATGTGGATCTTGGTGATACAGTAATCCGCGGCATCGGTCGCACACAACGTGCAGGTCGCCGCCGGACCACCGCGAGGAGATCGGAATGCTGAATCGTCGTGACGCGATGTTGCGCCTGGGAGTTGCCGCTGGCGGTGCGCTATCGCTACCGCAATTGATGGCGGCCGAACAGGCGAGCAGTTCACGACGGTCGACCAAGTCGTGCATTTTCCTGTTCATGTGGGGCGGTCAGCCTCAACAGGACATGTGGGACCTGAAGCCCAACGCGCCCGAAGGAATCCGCAGTCCGTTTCAGCCGATTGCCACGAACGTCCCGGGCATCGAATTCGGCGATCAGATGCCCCTCGTGGCCCGACAGGCCGACAAGCTGTCGATCATCCGTTCCCTGGTCCACGGAACAACCGACCATCAGACAGCGGTGTATCATGCCCTGACGGGCCGTGTGATGGTGCCACCGCGGATCTTTCCGGCGAACGCACGACAGCGGACCGACTTTCCGTCGCTGGGATCGATGTTCTCGTATCTGGGTGAGAAGTCGCTGCTGCCGGCCAGCTTTTCCATCCCCCGCGCGGTCGCGCACGACGGAGTTTATTACGCGGGAACGCATGCCGGCGTCCTGGGTGCGATGCACGATCCGCTCGAACTGGGCGAGGTCTATAACCATGTCGAAGTGGGACCGCGATCGAATCCTCCAACGCTGCCACTGATCTTGCCCGATGACATGACGCGAGCACGATTCCAGGCGCGGCGAGGCCTGCGCGAACTACTCGAGACCGAAGACCGACGCATGCAGAAATCGGCCGACAGTCAGGCCTTCGACGCCAATTACGAATCAGCCTATCGCCTGCTGCATTCACATTCGGTCAATGACGCTTTGAATCTAAAACACGAATCGACCGCCACGCGCGAACGTTACGGCCAGAACGAATACGGCGAAAGCTTTTTGACCGCTCGTCGCCTGGTGGAAGCAGGAGTGCGGCTGGTCACGGTCAACTGGATGTTCATCACCCCTGCCGCCAAGGTCTACAACGTCTGGGACGCTCATGGTGGCTTGAACGATCTTGAGCATGGTCAGACGGGGTATGGCATGTTGAAGGCGAACTATTGCCTGCCGGCATTCGACCAGGCCTTTTCGGCTCTACTGGCCGATCTGTCCGACCGCGGGATGCTCGAGAGTACCGTCGTCGCGTGTGCCGGCGAGTTCGGCCGTACGCCAAAGATTAACGCCAACACCGGTCGAGACCACTGGCCCTTCTGTTACTCAGCGGTGCTGGCTGGGGGCGGAATCCAGGGCGGCACGATCTACGGTGCGAGTGATAACCAGGCTGCCTATGCCAAAGACAATCCTGTCACGCCCGGCGACTACCTCGCCACGATCTGCGAAGCTTGCGGGCTCGATCCCGCTCGCGAAATCCGTGACCTGCAAGGCCGTCCCTTCAAGATCTGTGACGGCGAACCGATTCGTGCGATTCTCTGATGCACGTCGTTGGACAGTCTATATGGTGTCTCTCGATCAAATCGAAAATTAACCTCACAACATCACTATTGGCCGCTGGTGCGAACGACATTGACTGTTCCAATGTCATCAATAACGAACTCTGACAACGCTTGGTCAGTTCGGAAATGAAGGCTGGGATAGGCGAGCCCGCCATCCTTAAAAGTGATCGCCAGGGAAAGCAGAATCCATGTTTGATTTTTGTCCCTGCTTGAACCACCACCTGACATTCGTTCGTTAATTTCTCTGTTCGTCGATTCGTAGTCGATTTTTCCGCGAATCGTGCATCGGATACCTTCGAACTCTGAGAGCGATCTCTCGAAGTTCGACACGAATGGAAGCCACATATCGTTGGTGAGTTGGTCCTTTTTTGTGTATCGCACATCCTTCGCTGCGACATTCACATCATTGTCCCAAGCACATTCAGCAATATTGCCGCTCGCCTGGTTTTTGATGCTGAAGTAGAAGCGATAGTCTCTTGGCGGTGGCCCCTCGGGAACGTGGTCTTCTCGATACGGATTTGTCGAATGTTGATATTTGGTCTCACCAGTATAAATGAGGTAAGAATCCATTCTGGCAAGGAAGTTTCTCGTCGGTTTGTCACCCGCCATGAATCGTCTCCGCAGGAAGAGGTTCATTTCAAAGATCAGCTCACATGACAAGACCCATGTAGTGTGCCAGAGAGCCTGCCGAATGCAACCAATCTGAGAGGTATCCAGCTTGTCGCCGACACGGAATACGCTGGCAGTCGCCGGAAAGTCAGGACGATGTCGTCATCAGAAATCGATCTTGGCACGCAGTCCGACAAGCAGAGCGACATCACTTCGTTCACGCAGGGGACGGACGACTTGAACGTCGGGCGTAATCTGAAACCACTTGGTTACGGCGGCGTTGTAATAGAATTCGACGCCGTATTCGTCTTGCAGGGAAATCAGATCAGTCGCAGGATTTTTCAAGCTGTTGCTTGCCCCGATGTAAAATAGGGCAGCCCCAAACGTATCAGCGGTCCGTTTTAAATTTGGGCTTGTTCCACTCACTCCTGAACTGGCAAACCACCGCACCGGACTGGGATTGTTGTCGGCCATGCCAAGATTTCCAAAGACGCCCCACATCCGTTGTGGATCGTTGCGCGAGACAGAGATCGCTTGATCAAAGTTGTACGTCAGACACCACGACCCCTGCACAGGTGTTGATAACAGAACCAACCCGTTGGTCGGATCCAGGAAGGCTGTCGGTGTTAAATCTGTGTACGTTCCAGTGCTGTATGTGCCCGAAATCCCCTGATGGCCTGGTTTTTCGAAGAAGGATGTAATCAACGTTCCCTGAGCGTAGACGGTGGCACCGTTGTTAAACAGTGTGTTGAAGCCACTGACCGTCGGTGTGTTATTGGTGTCATACACAATGGCTTCGAAGACGCGTTCCGAATTTTTGAGATAGGCGAATCCGGCTCCGAACGTCGAATAGGGAATCGTTCGAGCATAGACGGGGTTGTAGATCAATGCCGAGTTTTGAAAACCTGACAGCGGCCCGGCCCCCGTCAGCGGTTGCTTGAAGTCGTCGAGCGTATTCAGCTTTCCGGCGTAGACCAGGGTGTTCTCGGACAACACCTGCGTGTACTTGACCCCGGTCAATCCACTGACCGATCCCGTCGAAAGCGGTACCGACAACATCAGGTTGACTGGCGACAGGGCTCCGGTCAGTGAGTTGGCAGACTCGCCGTAGCGAGACTCACCATGCACTGTAAGCGTACTTCCGTGGCACAGCCCTGCTTTCTCGCCATCCAGGTTTAGGACGTAGTCATTCCGGCCGCCGTATTGGAATGCCTGCTGTTGCCCACCGTGCGCCAGGCCCTGGTAGTATTGAGTCGTGCTCAGGTCGAAGGAGACGCCACGGCCTACCAGCGTCGACCGTACTCCAAACCAATCCCTGGTGAGACTGACATCATCGAACAGCGAAGCTCCCGACGGCATTGAAGGAACCGTTGTGGTGCACGTCGTCTGCGGTGATGTCGCCGGTCTCCAATCCTGAGCAGACGCCGTCGCGCTGGCGACGCTGATGCCAAGGAGCGACAGCATGCGAACCAGGCAAATCACGAGTCTCGCGCGCGTTGACATCGCCAGATTTCATTCACGGACCGGGCAGCACACGGGTCACGATTCGATATCTACATCGAGTCATAAGCGCCGTCCGGATTAAGCGGTGTTCAGGACTGGACGGGTTGGTCGCACGCAGATTGCGGGTTGTAACGGTTGTGCCGGATATCCCGATGAAGAAATGAGAGGCGAATCGCGGACACTGCTGGTCCACCTTCACGCAGACGTTCATCGCGAGGCAATCGCTGGTCTGATGAGGTCGAACTGTTTTCAATATCCAAAACCATTTACGACGACTCCATGACGAATTGTGCCGAGGGACTGATTACAATTCCACGCTCCTCGTCAGACAACACAATCGGATTCCCCTGCCGCGATCGGGATCTTCGCGGAGCGTAAAGTTCAACAAGGCGGTTTCAATTCTGATGGGCTGGACTCATGCGAGACTTCATCAATCGCCATGTCGATCCCTCCACACGATTGGGCGAGGTGCTGTTCGGTTTGATCATGGCGTTGGGCATCACCGGGGCCGTGCGGTTCGGTCTGGCCGAAGCGAACAATCGTCAACTTTTCATTGCCGTACTCGGCTGCAACATTGCCTGGGGTATCGTTGACGGCGTCATGTTCGCGATGCTCGCCCTGTTTGAACGAGGCCGCAAAGCCAGAATTGTCAAAGCGGCTTTGAACGCCCCGACCGACCAAGCGGCGTTCGAGGCGATTCATCAAGAAATTGGTGAACGACTTGAGCCGCTGATGACCTCGGCCGAACGAGACCAGGTCTATCGGTGGGTGCTGGACCAGGCCCGACGATCAACGCGCGAAGAGCCGCGACTGCTTCGCAAGGATCTGTTCGGTGCCGTTTCTGTAGGGACATTAATCCTGGCAGCAACGTGTCCGATCGTGATCCCGTTTCTCGTGATTTCAAGCCCGACAACGGCAGTTCGAATCTCCAATACCATCACCGTGCTGATGATGTTCGGAATCGGCTGGTGGTGGGGACGAACCGTTGGCACAAACCCGCTGAAGTCTGGGTTGGGAGTTGCGTCGATTGGGTTCGTGCTGGTGTTGACCACAATTGCACTCGGCGGATAGTCCCCGTTGATGCGTACTCACTGCGTATCCAGCGAGACACAACAAATCAAATGGCAACCGTAACCCAACAATCTTCGGACCTCGCAGCAGCCCATCGAAGCCAACGACATTAACCTCCGATCTACGGGTTACTCATCCATGAATCTGTTGTTTGCGAAGATTCGGCACAGCCCTGTTCTCTGGCTGCTGGTTCTGGCACCGGTTGCGATTGCGACCGCGAAGATGATGCCCCATGCACACAGCGTGCTGTTCGTCTTGTCGGTACTGGCGATTGTGCCGCTGGCCACGCTGCTCAGTCTTGCGACCGAATCGATTGCTGCGCGGACAGGTGATTCCGTCGGTGGCCTGCTGAATGCCACGCTGGGCAATCTGACGGAACTGGTGATTGCACTGGCCGCCCTGCGAGCGGGCGAGTACCTACTGGTCAAGGCGTCGATCGCCGGTGCGATCGTTGCGAACTCATTGTTCATGCTCGGCGCGTCGTTTCTGCTGGGCGGATTGAAGAATCATGTGCAGGAATACAATCGCGACAGTGCTCGACTGCAGGCGGGATTGCTCTTCCTGGCGACGGTTGCGTTGTTGATTCCATCCGCGGTTTCGAAAGCCGATGCGGCTCCAGGTTTGGCCTTTACCCAGCAACTGAGTGTCGGTCTGTCGGTGATTCTGATCGCGACCTATGGCCTATCGTTGCTTTACTCCCTGAAAACACATCGGGAACTGTTTGAAAGTAACGGCGAAGGTGAATCTCATGAACAGCCATGGCCTGTGCCTGTGGCATTGGGAACACTCGCCTGCGTGACAGTTCTGGTCGCTTTGATCAGTGAGATCTTTGTCGAGTCCGTCCAGCATGCAGGGGCAGAACTCGGAATGAATCCGGCCTTCGTCGGCTTCATCATCGTGGCACTCGTTGGCTCCGCGGCGGAGATGGCGTCGGCCTTTTCCGGCGCCCTCAAAAACAGACTGGACCTGAGCGTCGGCATCGCCTTGGGAAGTGCCTCACAGATTGCACTTTTCGTCGCTCCTGTCCTGGTCTTGCTGAGTCATGTGATCGGGCCGGAACCGATGGACTTGCAATTCTGGCCCGGAGCCATCGTGATGGTCGTCATCGCCACGCTGACCATGGCATTTGTGACCAATAGTGGTCGTTCCACCTGGTTTGTGGGCGCGTCGATCCTGATGGTTTATTTGATATTCGCGATGACCCTGTTACTGATGCCGCCACGTCAAGCGATAGAGGCAAGTCCGATCTCGGTCTCGCAATCAGACGCCATAACGGTCCCGAGTTTGCAATCACCGAATCCCATGTTTGCCTGGTTGCCGCAACGCTCACCGCGGTAGCCGCGACAGCCAGAGACGACGCTCATCATTGACTCGCCTTCAGAAAAGGATCAGCCATGAAGAAGAACGCTGTTTCGAGAGCCAAGCCAAGCTCCAGTACCAGCGGAAAGAAAAAGGCGGCAACCAAGACCGCAAAAGTCATCACTACAGGGACGAAGGCCAAGCGCACGACGAAGGCGAGTGCAACAGCAAAGAAATCCGTTCTAAAGAAGTCTGGCTCCACAAAACTCACGGCAGACAGCAAACCACGTGCTTCAAAGGTTCAAAGCAAATCACCCGCGACGAGTGGCCACGAGCGAGCCGAAGGCAATCGCGCTTCGGAACTGATCGAGCAGCGAATCCAAGAGCTCGGCGACTGGCGCGGCCCGATGCTGGGTCGGATGCGGTCACTAATCCTGGAAGCTGATCCGGAAATGACCGAAGAATGGAAATGGATGGGGACACCTGTGTGGTCTCATGGCGGCAATGTCTGCACGGGCGAGACCTATAAACAGGTCGTGAAACTCACCTTCGCGCGGGGCGCCTCACTCGATGACCCGCACCGACTTTTCAATTCCAGCCTGGAAGGCAACACGCGTCGTGCGATCGACATTCGCGAAGGCGAAGCCCTTGATGCCGAGGCGTTCAAGGCACTGATCAAAGCCGCTGTCGCGGAGAATCTTCACACCAGCCCTGAGAAAACCAAATCCGTGCCGAAAACCGCCGCGAAATCGAAGCTGGAAGTGAAAGAGACTCAATCGACCAATGAGAAGAACGGCAAAAGCATCACACTGCTCTCGGGCGGCAATCCGCAAATCGCCAAGGCCGACGGCGATGCCCCGGTACAGGCTTACATCGCAGCGATGCCCGGCTGGAAAAGCGACATTGGACGCCGAGTCGATGCATTGATCACGAAGGCGGTCCCCAGCGTCAGCAAAGCCGTGAAATGGAATTCGCCGTTCTATGGCATTGATGGCCAGGGCTGGTTCCTGTCATTCCATGTCTTCACGCGGTACGTCAAAGTGACATTCTTCAACGGTGCCGCATTGAAACCTGCCCCATCGGGTTGCACCGAACGCAGCAATGACGCACGCTGGATTGATATTCATGAAGGCGACGAACTGAACGAAGCGCAGATGGAGAACTGGGTGAAACAGGCCGCCGAATTGCCCGGTTGGACTCCATAGAGCCCATCAAGTTCAAGTGTAGAGGCCCGCGAGCCCCAATCCATCGCGTCCAACCCACTTTCCAATGCGACTCGTCCGTGCGACACGCACTCGATATGAGTTCACAGGAGACCATCATGCGACAGGACCGATACATCGATAATGACTCGGGCGCTTACAGCATTTTGCCGTCGTGGGTCGTACCCAAGGTGATTGACGACGGACGGGAAAATGACGCCAAGTTCGTCAAGAAACATCAAGCGATCTTGCAGTCACTCGTCGGGGATGATTCGTTCATCGCACGGGTTGTTGTGGACGAGCCGCTCACTGACGCGGAACAGCGTGAGTGGATTTCTCGCGTGCGGTGGCCACTTCGTGTGAAATGTGGAAAGTTGCTGATCAGTGGGGGATACGATCCCGACGTCATCGCTGAACTCGAGGAAGACGAAGAGTCATTCATCATGGTGCCTGCGGGTGACTATGTCGTCGAGGTCTTTACTTATCTCGATACGATGAGCGGTCGAGTGCACCGGGAGCGCTGGGGTAAAGACGGTCTTCTCGGAGCGTGGTTTCGACACGATCATCCAGGAATGGC